>Ga0256835_1000137_pt1 | contig 59081 bp, 50 predicted proteins | sample PIR30metaG_FD_185972 | JGI IMG/M metagenome (GOLD analysis project Ga0256835, IMG submission 185972) | Hydrothermal vent microbial communities from East Pacific Rise, Pacific Ocean - PIR-30 | ecosystem: Environmental > Aquatic > Marine > Hydrothermal vents | place: Pacific Ocean: East Pacific...
AAGTTGATAGAACCGGTGATATTTTGATAAAAATAGTTCACGGGAAGGATGTTGTAACCCGAAAGATATATTCAATTCCCGGGCTTTTAACACTGCTTCCCCCCTTTATAGCGATTTTTCTTGCTCTTGTATTTAAAGATGTAATCATCTCTCTGTTTTTGGGAGTTTTCTCGGGGGCAATTATTTTATCAAAATTCAATATTTTTACGGGATTTTTCAGAACCGTCGATACATATATTATAAATGCTATTGCGGATAAAGACAGAGCATCTATCATAGTATTCAGTATGATGCTCGGAGGAATGGTGGGAATCATCAATAAATCGGGCGGAGTCAAAGGGATTGTCCGCACTCTTGCAAAAAAGATAAATTCGGCAAAAACAACACAGCTTTATTCATGGCTTCTCGGGATTTTGATATTTTTTGATGATTATACCAATACCCTTCTTGTCGGAAGCACCATGAGACCTCTTACGGACAAATGGAAAGTTTCAAGGGAAAAATTAGCTTTCGTAGTTGATTCAACCGCAGCACCTGTAGCCTCTCTTGCAATAATTTCAACATGGATAGGCTTTGAGATATCCCTTATAGGACAATCTTTTAAAGCCTACGGGATCAATTATGACCCCTATGGTATATTTTTACAATCGATTCCATATAGAATATATTCTATTTTTACTCTGTTTTTTGTGTTTTTAACATTTATGATGCAAAGAGAGTTTGGTCCTATGCTGAAAGCTGAAAAAAGGGCGAGAGGGGGAAAACTTTTAAGAGACGGTGCAATCCCCTTAACGGATTTTGAAACAAGTATTTTAACCCCGAAAAAAGGGACCCCGGAAAGGTGGTATAATGGACTTATACCTATTTTAACGGTGATATTTTTTACTTTTGCGGGATTATTTTATTCGGGTGTTTTAAAAATTAAAGAGGGAACACCTAATTTTGATTTGTCAAAAGCAATTTTTAATGGAAATATAATTAAGAACTTGGGAAATATCATATCAGCCGCAAATTCTTTTGATGTCCTTTTATGGGGCTCTTTTCTCGGAGTTATTATTGCCATGCTTCTTGCGGTTTCACAAAAACTTTTGAGTGTGAAAGAATCGATAGAAGCTTGGTTTCAGGGTTTAAAATCAATGGTTACGGCAATCGTAATCCTTGTTCTCGCCTGGTCTTTGGGTGTTGTTATAGTCAAACTTTCAACAGCGGATTATCTTGTTCATACGCTAAGTTCATCTTTAAGTATAAAATTTTTACCTACAATTGTTTTTATTATCTCTGCCATAATCTCCTTTTCCACCGGAACATCTTGGGGAACTCTGAGTATTATGTTTCCGCTTGTAATCCCCCTTGCAAATTCAATGCTTGTAGGTTCTTCCGATTACAAACATTTTCTTATTCTGACAATCTCTTCAATATTGGCAGGTTCTGTTTTCGGAGATCACTGCTCTCCCATATCGGATACTACGATTATGAGTTCAATGGCTTCTTCATGCGATCATATAGATCATGTCAGAACACAGTTTCCCTATGCGGCTCTTGCTGCAACAGCAACAATAATTTTCGGAATTCTTCCCCTTTCTTTCGGTGTGCCGTATTTAATAACAATTCCTCTCGGGATATTGAGTTTAATCTTATTTCTCTTTTTCTTCGGTAAAAAGATAGATTAGTATAATGTCAAGTGTCCTTTTAATAAAAATCGGTATTGTTTTTGTATTTGCGGCTTGGATTCAAAGTGCCTCAGGTTTCGGGTTCAGTGTTTTTTCGGTAAGTGTTCTCCTTGTTTTCGGGCTCTCTTTACCTCAAACGGTTGCATTGGTAATCTGCGGCTCCGCTGTTCAAAGGATATCGGCTATCATATATCTTAGAGATTCAATAGATGAAAAAGAACTTTTTCCTGTTGTCTTAACCGGCCTTTTATCAATGCCTATCGGTGTTTGGTTGATGTTTACAATAAATAAGCTTCACCCTTCGTATGTAAAGATGATTATAGGTATTATTATAATTTTTATTCTTGCTCTGCAATGGAAAGGTTTTATTGTTCCGAGTAATAGCGTTAGAAAAAGATGGGGAATTATCGCGGCTTTTTTTTCCGGTATTTTAAACGGCCTTGCAAATATAGGAGGATCACCCATCGTTCTGTGGATACTCTCACATAAATGGCCCAACAGGAAGATGAGGGTAACAGCTCTTGCATATTCCATAACCTTTGTCCCTTTTCAATTAACAGTCCTTTATCTGATTTATAAGACAATAATTTTAAAAACAATACTATATTCTTTCATATATATCCCTTTTATTTTATTCGGGTCTTTACTCGGATTAAAAACGGGAGATAAAATCGAAAGGGATTTATTGCATAAACTTATGCAATATCTTTTACTTTTCATAGCTCTTTTTTCAATAGTAAACGGGATATTTTAAGAATTATAATCATTGACTATTTTTAATCCTTTATAGAGAAAACAATCGATAACCGAAGGAAAACTCTTGACCCGTATGTTATAATATTATAAAAAAACGGGAGGTTGACATGAGTAAAAAAACAGAACTTGAATTTCAATCAGAGATTAAACAACTTCTTCATATCCTTATATTTTCCCTGTATAAGGATAGGGAAATCTTTTTAAGGGAATTAATCTCAAATTCTGTTGATGCGTTGAATAAGGTGCAGTTTGAATTATTGCAAAACAGAGTGGAACAAGATAAAGAACTTGAACTAAAGATCGACATAAAGATTGATAAAGATAAGAATATGCTCGTAATAGAGGATACGGGAATCGGTATGACGAGAAAAGAGCTTATAGATAATATAGGAACAGTGGCTCACTCGGGAACAATGGAGTTTTTGAAAAAAGCTTCCAAAAAGATGAAGGATGGAGAAAAACTCGATATAATAGGAAAATTCGGTGTAGGTTTTTACTCTGTTTTTATGGTGGCGAAAGAGGTAAAGATAATAACAAAATCTTATAAATCAAACAGCAGCGGATATCTTTGGCATTCGGAAGGAAATGAAAAATATACTATTGAAAAATGGGATAAACAGAAAAGGGGAACAAGGATAGAGATATATCTTAAAGATGATGCAAAGGAATTTTTATCGGAGGATAAAATAAAATTTATAATAGACAAACATTCTAAATTTGTTCCTTTTCCAATCTATCTAAACGGTAAGAAGATAGAGAAAGCAAAACCTATTTGGTCTCAGCCGAAAAGCAGTCTAAAAGAGGAAGATTATAAGGATTTTTACAAATATATCTCGGGTTATGACACAGAACCTTTATCCTATATTCATATATCATCCGATGCCCCTTATCAATTTCATGCTCTTCTGTATTTTCCTTCATCGTCAATTGAATTTCTGAATCTTTTGAAAAAAGAATCGGGCGTTGATCTTTATTCGAGGAAAGTTCTTATTCAAAAAGGCTCAACGGATATTATTCCCGAATATCTTAATTTTTTGAAAGGGATAGTTGATTCCGAAGATATCCCCCTTAATGTTTCAAGGGAAAGTATTCAAAATAATCTTGTAGTTAATAAGATTAAAACACATATAGTAAAAAAGGTAATAGAGCATCTTAATAAATTAAAAGAAAAAGATTTTGAAAAATATTTGAAAATTTGGAATAATTTTGAGCGAAAATTCAAAGAGGGGGTTATATCCGATTATACGAATAAAGACAAATTATCCGAGCTTCTTCTCTTCAAATCGATGAATAATCGTGAGAAAATGATTGACCTTAAATCATATGTTGAAAATATGAAGCCTGATCAAAAAGAGATATATTATCTTTTCGGAGAGAATGTAAATAATATAATCAAGAATCCCGCTCTTGAAATTTTCGAGAAAAAAGGGTTTGATGTTTTGTTTCTTCTTGATCCCATTGATGAATTTGTCCTTGATAATCTTAGGGAGTATAAAGGGAAAAAATTCAAGATGGCTGAGAGTGCCGATATTAAATTGGATGATAAAGAAAAGGATAGTGAAAAAGAGGATGCAAGTGATTTTATAAAATATCTGAAAGAGTTATACAAAGATAGAGTTGAAGATGTCAGGGTTTCCGAAAGACTTATTAAAAGTCCGTGTGCAATAGTTAATCCCGATAATACCCCTTCGGTCGGAGTTGAGAAAATAATGAAAATGATGAATAAAGATTTTGAATTTACAAAAAAGATTTTTGAGATTAACCCGAAAAACAGTTTGATAAAATCAATGATTAAATTATTTGAGAAAGATAAAAACTCCGAAAAACTGAAAGAACTCTCTTTACAGCTTCTTGATAACCAACTTTTAAGAGCGGGACTTTTAAAGGAGGTTGATGAATCCGTTGAGAGAATCTATAAAATTATGGAAGAGAGTCTGAAATAAAACGGGTTTTCTTGATTTTAGTTTGATTATAAACGGAGAAGTGAAAATTTAACTTTTTTTTATATTCAAACACTGCTATTTTTAGTTTATACTTGTTAGATTGGGATAAAATATGTAAAAAACAGGAATGGTATTCCCGATTTTTCCGTAAAAAACAGGAATAGTATTCCAAGTTTTTGCATTTTAGGTTTTATTATGATATAAAATAATATGGATTATTTAAAAAGAAATTATGATAACTTGGAGAGATTTATAAAAAAGGGTAAAGCCTTAATAATTTATGGTCCTCGGAGGGTGGGAAAAACAACCCTCGTCAAAAAATATTATAATAGTATTAATTTACGGAAAAGATATGTTACGGGAGATGATATTAGAGTATCAAGTGTTCTATCATCAAGAAACCTTAAAGAGATAACTGAATTCATTGATGGGATTGAGCTTCTGATAATTGATGAAGCACAACAGATTAAAGATATAGGGGTAGGGATAAAAATTATAATTGATAATTTCCCTCAAATTAAAGTTATTGCAACCGGTTCATCCTCTTTTGATTTATCACAAAAAATCGGAGAACCGCTTACGGGGAGGAAAAAAACGCTACTTCTTTTACCGATATGGCAAGGTGAATTATCGGGCAGTTATCAAACAAAGTTTGAGTTAAAAGAGAATTTGGGAACTTTTATGATTTTCGGAGCATATCCAGAAATTATAACAGCCGGTTCAAAAAAAGAAAAAATAGAAATCCTTATGGAGCTTGTAAATTCCTATCTTTTAAAAGATATTCTCAGTTTTGATAAAGTGAAAAACTCGAAAAAATTATATGATCTTCTAAGACTTCTTGCTTATCAAATCGGCTCTGAAGTCTCAAAGAATGAATTATCCGATTCAATAGGTGTTGATGCAAAAACAGTTGAAAGATACCTTGATCTTTTAGAGAAAAGTTTTGTTATTAAGAGAGTTGAACCATATAGTTCCAATAGGAGAAAATCGATAAGAAAGAAAGGGAAATATTTTTTTCTTGATTTGGGAATAAGGAATGGTGTGATTTCAAATTTTAATAGTCTGAAAGATAGAAATGATATTGGTGCTCTTTTTGAAAATTTTGTTTTTATAGAGAGATATAAAAAAAACATCTACTCGAACTTTTACGGTAATATCTATTTTTGGAAATCATACAGAGGAAAAGAGATTGATATAGTGGAAGAGATAGACGGTAAATTAAAAGCTTATGAGATTAAATATTCATTAAGAAAAAAACTTAAAGTTCCGGAAGAATGGAAAAAAATTAGTAAAAGTGGAGTTAAACAGATAACGGCTGATAATTATCTTGATTTTATATTATAAAAAATTTTCCGATTTGAAAATAAAAGTATAATATTGGGTTTACTAAAGAATAGAATATATCATTAATGAATAAAATCATAATTCAGCTTTGAATAATCTCTATTTTCCCATTTCCTTATTAAATTATTAATATTGAGCTTCGAATATAGTATGATTGATAATTTTATTAAATAGCGTTATAATAATAATCAGTGATATGCAAAAGTTGATAATAATGAAAAAAAATAAAAAATTGTTTTTGTTAGTTGACTTTGAGTTATTAAAAGAGGCTGAGAATGAATGAAGAAAAAGAAAAATACTCTGAAATAGACGAAGAAGATACTTCCTCGGAAGTAAGTATAGATAAACCATTTGATCCCAAAAAGATTGATATTACTACAAAACAAATGACATTGGATTTAATCTTAAAAAGATTAAAGAATGATGAAATTGATTTGGAAACTTTTTTCCAAAGAGGAATTGATTTATGGAATAAGACGCGACAATCAAGATTGATTGAGTCTATTTTAATAAGACTGCCTTTACCCGCTTTTTATTTTGATGGTTCTAATGATAATAAATGGTTGGTTGTTGATGGACTGCAACGATTAAGTTCATTTAAAAATTTTATTTTGGAAAAAGATTTTAAAAAACAACTTAAACTCGAAAAGTTGGAATATTTAACTCAGTATAATGGTTATACTTATAATGATTTACCGCGGAGTTTACAAAGAAGAATTGAAGAACACGAAATTACCGTATATATTATAAATGAGGGTACACCAAACGAAGTAAAGTTTAATTTATTTAAAAGGATTAATACAGGTGGGTTGATTTTAACTTCACAAGAAATAAGACAGGCGCTTAATCAGGGGATACCTGCCAAATTTATAACCGAATTATCTGAAATGCCTGAATTTAAAGTTTATAAAATTAATCCAAAAAGGATGCTTGATAAAGATTTTGTAAATAGGTTTTTAGCATTTTATCTGTTTTCTTATAAAAATTATAAACCTGATTTGGATGATTTTCTAAATAAGGCCATGGCTCATATAAAAGAGTTATCAGAAAATGAAAGAAAGAATATAGAAACCGACTTCAAAAAATCTATGATAAGAGCAAAAGAATTATTCGGAGATTTTGCTTTTCGAAAGAGAGAGGATGTTAAATCTGGAAAAAAATCAAAAATCAATAAAGCTTTATTTGAAGTATGGTCGGTTACATTATCAAAAATTTCTGACAATGATTACAAAAATATAAAAATTAAAAAGGATGATTTGAATAATGATTTTGTTTTAATTCTGAATAATGATAAAAATTTTGATAATTCAATTTCAACAGCGACAGGGGATCCGAGAAATGTTAGAAAGCGATATGAAACAATTTTATCTTTAATTAAAAAGTATAAATAAAAGGGAAAAGGCCATGTTAGATACGATAGGTATAAGAAATTTTAAATCATTAAGGAATTGTAATTTGGGATTATCCAAGCTTAGTTTACTTACAGGATTAAATGGAAGTGGAAAGTCATCTTTTATTCAAGCTTTGTTATTGTTAAGACAATCTTATAATATCGCTATTATGGAAAAACAAGGATTAATACTAAATGGCAGTATAATTAATTTAGGAAAAGGAAAAGATATTTTTTATCAGTACGCTGAAAATGATGAAAAAATAGAGTTTGAGATTTTATACAATTCAAATACATATTTATGGCAATTTGGATATAAGAATGATTTGAATATTTTGGAGGCTTTACAAACTCCGAATAATTATTCGGATATAAATTTGTTTAATAAAAATTTTCAATATCTCAATACGGAGCATATTTCCCCGAAAACACTACACGAAAAAAATGAAGTTCAGGTGGAACAATGGAATAATATAGGGAATAAAGGTGAATATGCCATTCACTATCTTTCTAAATATGGACTTGAAAAAAAAGTTAAAAAAAATCTTATTCATCCGAAAGGGAAATCAAATAATTTGATTCATCAAACAGATGCATGGCTTAATGAAATTAGTCCGGGAGTAAAACTTTCCGTAAAGGAGATTAAGGATATTGATTATGTGAAATTAGGTGTTCAATTTGAAGATATGCAAGGATATTCCGAAGAATATCAACCTGTAAATGTCGGATTTGGAATTACCTATGTTTTGCCTGTTATTTTGGCTGTTTTAAAAGCAGACCAGAACGATATCCTGATTATAGAAAATCCCGAATCGCATCTGCACCCGCGAGGGCAATCCCAAATGGGAAGTTTGATAGCTTACGCAGCCCAAAGTGGAGTGCAAATTATTTTGGAAACTCATAGTGATCATATTATTAATGGTATCAGAGTTGCAGTAAAGGAGCAAAAAATTGAAAAGGAAAGTGTTAGGATTTTTTTCTTTGAAAGAGTTGTTGATGAAAAGGATGTTCGAACCATTACTCATAAAATTTTAATTGATAAAACAGGAGAATTGAGTAATTATCCCAAAGGATTTTTAGATGAATGGGATGAACAATTGTCAAAATTAATATGATGAATGAGTATATGGATTTGATTCTTAATGAAATATCAATTAAAAATGAACCTAAAACTGAGTTTGAAGCAAAACAAATACTGAAGAATTTAGCCATTGTATGTGCAAAATTGAAAGGCTATGGGTTCTCCAAACTACGCACGGAAAACAACTTTTGGCTTCAACGATTCTATAGGAAGGTGGATATAAATTCATTCTTACAAAGAATAGGTAGAACTCAAAGCAGTTTTTTGAGAAGTTTTATTCGTCCTCCCTATATTGCCGATGACTTTAGTTCGGAAGCTGATGACAAATTTGTTGATGCTGATTATTTTTTTAATAATAAGAAAATTGTAGGTTTGGCTTATGCTTATCTGTTAAGCACAATTTCAATAAGCTTAGATACAAATAAGATTTGGGATACACATGAAATTAAAATTGTTGAACAAAAAGGTGAAGTTAGAAATCAGGTTACCGTAAAAAATGTAACAAATTCAAATCATATAGAGAATCATAAAGAATGGCTTGAAGACAGAAAACCCGTAATTCTCCTTAAAACAAGGAAAAATCCAAAAGATAAACCAATAAAACTACGAGATGATCATGGACAGGATGTTCTGCAAAAATTTGCCGAAAGATTAATTAAATGTGAATATGTAACCGAAGTAATAAACTCATTACCATTTAATCCTACTGAGAGAGATTTTATCCGAAGAATATATCCAAACGGACAAATTGAAATTGTGTTGACAGGAACAGATAAAGGATTGGGAATGATAATTCAAACGACAGGTCGTAATAAAAGAGAAGCAGAAGAAATAGGTAAAATATTGCAAAAGAAATATGGTTAGCTATTGCAATCAATATAATGTATTAATTTGTAAAGTGCAGTATTGAAAAAATGTTATTTAAATATTTTGTTATTCTATATTAAAATAAAATCGGTATAAAAAAATGGATACGGAAGATTTATCGGAAAGAGCTTATCAGGGAATAATATTAGAAGCGGACAGCTTTAATCATTGCTTGGCATTATGGTTTGGACAATTGTCAGGTAGTTGTAAAGATGAAAATGATTTTATCAAAAAATCAATTCAACTGATTAATAATATGAAAAAATATGATAACGAGGACATTGAAAGTATATTTTTTGAGGATATTCCCGATATAAATGATTTCCATGTTGTTCTTAATAAGATTCTTGAAAACATTGTAAAGTTAAAAGATTTCACTAAAGAATAGAATATATTATTAATGAATAAAATCATAATTCAACTTTGAATAATCTCTATTTTCCCATTTCCTTATTAGATTTATATATAATCAGTTCTTAATATATCTGTTCACCTCTTTTCTGAAAAAACTTTTTATTTTACCCCATTGCGGCTCTATAGAATCTATCCTTTGCTGTTCGGCATCATCGAAAAAAATAATAGCTTTAAAAAATAGAGAGGGGTTAAAAACAGTTTCATATTTATCTAAATTTAATTTAATAATTTTTTCAAGATTCAAATTATTTTGATTCATAAGAAACCATAAATCAAAAAAATCTTTTTTTTCTCCTCTTTGAATTATTGCAATTGATTTCATTGCAATCAAATCATCATCAGAAGCTATATGAATATTCAGTTTTTCATTATAAATTGGTGATTTTAACAGTTTGTAAGGATATTTGAAAAAAGAGAATTTTACATTATTAATAATAAAGATTAGAGTGGAATTATCAAGACCGATGATTTTATCCGGTTTAAAATTATTTAAAAGATGAAAAAGTTCCCTATTATCATCGGGAAAAAGAAAGAAATCAAAATCATCGGAAAATCTGTGAGAATATTTAATAGTAATTGCTGTTCCGCCCGCAAGATAAAAACCTTTGGTAATTCCTTTGTTAACTATTGTTTTTAAACTCTCTATTTGCTCTTTTGTTAATCTCATTTTCATTTATTTCCAATATTATTTTCCAAAAATTTTGATTTCTTTTATCGAATTTAAAATAGTATCTTAAGAAAATCTTTTTTAAGGTTAGCTTATCATGCTTTTTTAAAACTGTTTTAATATCTCCCCATGTAAGAGCTCTGAAAATAGCTGTTTCTTCACTTTTGTCATTATCCCATTGAAAAAAATCCCTATTTTGTCTCATATATAAATATAGCATTAAATTTAATAATTTACAATTGTTTAATTGAGATTGTTAACAAAGAGTGTATTAATTTACCTTTTTTAATTTTTCCTTGATAAGTTTTTTAAAGGGGGAGTAATTTTTTATAGTCGGGTTAATTCTCTTCGCTTTTTCAAGAGAGTTTAGCGCTTTTGCATAATCTCCGAGATAATAATATATTAACGATTTTCTAAAATAAAGATCCGCCGTTTTAAATAATTTTTCCCCTTTTATAAGGTAAGATAAAGCTGTATTATAATCTCTCTTTTTCTCATAAAGTTTTGAAAGGACAAGATAGCAATAGTATCTTGTATTTGATTGGTCGGAGGATTTCAGTAAATCGGATAATATTTTTTCCGCTTCCTCAGATTTTCCCGTTAATATGAGAAGATTCGCCTTGAAAATCTTTCCTTTTGTTTCGATATTTATCCATTTACTGTTCTTGCTTTCCCTGATTCCTTCCTCTATTAAGTTTATGGCTGCTTCATAATTTTTTTGTTTAGCATAAAACATTGATAATTGTATCTTGTATATCCCCTCTTCAGAATAGCTTTTTACAAGTTTTTCCGCTCTCGTGTAACCGTTTTTATAAAACCCTTGAAAATAAAAATATTTATAAAGATAACCGGTAAAAAGAAAGAAAAAGATGATTATGAACCACCTGTATTTCTTATTTTCAAATAATAAAAAGATGGTTTCCGCCATCAAGATTGCACCGAAAAAAGAGGAGAGATAGATGAATCTTAAAGCTATGGGGGGATAGGAGGATATTATTCTCGGGTTAATAATCGGGATTAAAAAAAACAATATCGGAATCGAATAAAAACTTGTTTTAAATTTATCTCTCTCCTTTACTATTAAGAAAATTAAAATCACGAAAGCAATAAAAAAAATAAAAGGGAGAATAAGCTCTTTATCAAAAGTTTTCATCGAATAAAGGGGGGCTTTTATAAACGGAAAAAATATTAGTTTGAAATATATTCCTGTTGTCTTCAAGATTATGTTCATATCGGAAATTTTTAAATGATTAAAAAGAGTTTGTGCTTTTGAAAATTTTGCATGGATGAAGATGTAAGCCAAAGTTATTAGTCCGAACGGAATACTTATTAAAAATCCCTTTTTTATCTTTTTAAGTATTGTAAAAAATATAAATATCGTCAAAGGGAAAACAACCGCTATCTCTTTTGATAAAAGAGCGAAGGGGAAAATTAAAACAGAGAACAAAAACAGTGGTAAACCTCTCTTTTTATGTTTTATGGCAAGATATAAAAAAAGAGTTGTTAATAATAAAAAGAGAGTCGCAAGAATATCTGTTCTTCCCGATATCCACGAAACACTTTCAACATGAGAAGGGTGGATTGAAAAAATTATAGCTGATAAAATAGAAAAATTTTCTTTTCCCGTTAAAAAAAACAGGAGTAAAAAAAATAATATTATATTTATGGTATGAAGCAAAATATTTGTTAGATGGAATCCTCTCGGATTTATTCCCCATATTTTATAATCAATGTAATAAGAAAATAAAACCGCCGGTCTCCAATAGTGAAGATAGGGATGTTCGGTTGCTTTGAAAAAAGGGGTTTTAATCGAGCGGACTAATAGATTTATATTTTTTATCCTATTATTATTTGCTATCAAGAGGTAATCATCCTCAATAAATGAGTAATTCAGAGTTCTTATATTCAAAAAAAGGTTTATAATAATAAGCATTGCTACAAATGGTAAAATTCTTTTGCTTGTCATAAAAAGATTATAAAACAAATTTTATTATTTTGTAAGGTCTTAAAAATCATGCGGCTTCACGGTTTTAAATCATCAATAGCTTTTTCAATGACGGTTTCTTTATGAAATAATGCGATATATTCTATTTGTTAATATGTTTTAATATGACAAAGGGAGAGTATGTTGTGTTTTTGTAAATTAAACCATTATTATGATATAACTCGTAAAATGATTAGGCTATCCAAATAATTGAACAAGAATATCCAAATAATTGAATTTACTAAGATTTGATTCTTTCATATATAATAAAATCAAGGGTTGTTCAATGGCACGAATCTTGATATGTATTTATATTAATTTTCTAAGGAGGTTTTGTATGAAGAAAGTTTTAGTTTTGTTTGTTGCTTTGTTATTTGTGGCTGCATTCGGCTACACACAGACAGCAACAGCAGACATCCACGGTAAAGTCCTCAGTGAAGATGGCGGACCTTTACCAGGCGTTACTGTAACGCTGACAGGTGATAAGATCGGAACAAGAACCGCTGTAACTACCGAAGAGGGTAATTTCAGATTTTTGAAACTTCCCGTCGGTAATTACAATATCAAATTCGAACTCGAAGGATTTGATACGGTTGTTAAGAAAGGTCTTGTCCTTCATGTTGGTGATGATCCTGAAGTAAGAGTTACAATGAAGGTTGCAAAACTCTCGGAAGAGATCGTCGTTAAGGCTGAATCAACACTTATTAACACAAGAAAAGCCACGATCGGCACAAATATCACAAAAGAGATGATAGCCGAGCTTCCCACATCAAGGAATCCTTGGACAGTAATGTCCCTCGTTCCCGGTATGATGATTGATAGGGAAGATGTTGGTGGTAATGAATCAGGTCAGCAATCAAAATTCATCGGTCTCGGTGCTGGTAGAGGCGATGCCACATGGAGTGTTGACGGTGCTAATATTACCGATCCTTCGGCAGTAGGAGCGGCTCCCGCATATCTTAATGTTAATGCTTACGAAGAGATGCAGTTAACTCTCGGTGCAAATAATATTGATGCTATGACCGGTGGTGTTCAGCTCAATTTTGTCACAAAGAGAGCCGGTAATAATTATTCCGGTGATTTTCATCTTTATGCTGAAGATGAAGCATGGGAATTAAAAAGAACCAGCTATCCCGAAGGGATGCCTAAGAATTATAAAGACCCCGGAATCTACAGATTATACCAGTATGGTATAAACATGGGTGGACCGATTGTAAAAGATAAAGTTTGGTGGTTCGGTTCCTGGACAGTTCAGGATATCCATTCAAGAACAATTGTTCAGTCAGAAGATGCCACATGGCTTCTCAGCGGATACGGTAAAATCAATTTCCAATTCGGTAATACTTACGGAGATCTTGATATCCATTATGATAATAAGAAAAAATGGGGAAGAACTTCTCTTGGCGCCGCAAATCAGGACCCCGGAACATTCTTTGATCAAACAGGTCCCGGCTATGTTTTCAAGGGCGATTTGCAGCAGGTTATGGGCAATCTTATGCTTGAAGCGAAAGTTGCCTTTACTGACGGCGGATTTGACCTTCAACCGAGAGGTTCTCATGATGAGAGTATCAATGGTGTAACTTACAATGTTGGAGCGGATTGGTTATTTTATTATAAACCTTCGAAATACTACGGTGGTTCGATGTATCATTATTTTACAAATAGAAACACCCTTGATGTATCATTGACAGGTAACTATTTTCTCGAAGGTGTCTTCGGAGGCGATCATGAGATTAAATTCGGAGGATCATATTATGCGGCAACAACAACCTCACAAACACTTTATCCTAACCAAAGAATACTCTTCATATACAGCAAAGAAGCACCCAATCTATACAAAGAGATTTGGTGGGTAGAGAATGGTAATTTTGATGTCGGATTTAATAGATATTCTGCATTCGTATCCGATACATTCACTGCCGGTAAAGTAACCATAAATCTTGGTTTAAGATATGATGAGCAGAGAAGTTCTCTTAACTCTGTAACAGTTCCCGGTATCACATGGAACGGACAGCAGCTTTTTGCCGACTATCTTCCCCCTCTGACAACCAAAGCAAAAGATTCTCCTGCAAAATATGCCGTTATCTCCCCGAGATTATCAATCAACTATGATATTACCGGCGACGGTAAAAATGTTGTTAAGGTTTCTGTCGCAAGATACGGATCACAGCCGGGTAATCGTCTTGCCAGCTGGATTTGGTATGGCGGCGGAAGAGAGATCGATGTATATTGGGCGGATGATGGTGATGGTATTGTAGAACCCGGAGAATTTTCACAGGATCCCTCCACATGGTTATGGTGGAATGTTAACACTGTTGACCCTACGAATACGGAAAGCCAGAACAAATTTGACCCCAACTTTAATTCACCTTTATTGGATGAATTGATTGTTAGTTTTCAAAAAGCTTTAGCCGATGATTTTGCGGTATCATTAACAGGATACTATAAGAAAAATCATAATGCTGTTAGAAAGATAGGTATTATGGATGCAAACGGAACACTTGAAACAGCCGATAATTGGTATTTAGGTGGAGAATATAAATTCTTTAACGGACATACACAAAAATATTGGTTAAGACATCAAAAACCGAGATACGGAAAATATATTACAAACTATAAAAAATCATATGACAGATATATGGCGGTTCAGGTAGTCCTGAACAAAAGATTATCCAACAAATGGATGGCAAATGCATCATTTACACTTCAGGATTGGAAATCTTATACTGACAAGAGCGAAACATTTGATTTTACAAACTATGATTATTATAATGGTGGTGTTGTTGCTCCTCAATCCGGAGGTTCCGGTATTAAAGGTATTTATGTAAATGCCAGATGGACAGCCAAATTCATGGGTCTTTATCAGCTTCCTTACAATTGGAATATCTCCGCGGTATTTCAAGCAAGAGAAGGATACATTCTTCCTTATCACGAATATTTGAAAAGGTCAGGAATCGGATGGACAAAGATGTATGAATACAAAGATGGCGTAAAATTCGGAGATGACAGACTTCCTACATTCTGGATTTTGAATTTAAGCTTACAGAAACAGTTTAAAGTTTCTGATAAAGTAACCGCAGTATTCCATATTGACGGATACAATATCACAAACAATAGCACTGTTCTTAAGAGAAATACAACACTCGGAACATCAACAACGGATCAGATTGAGAGAATCCTCAATCCTACGGTATTCCAGTTCGGTATTCAGGTAAAATTCTAATAGAAAAATAGCTGTAAAAAAATAAAAAAAGCCCCGTCCCTTTTCTTGGGACGGGGCTTTTTTATTTATACTCAATTTCCTCGCCTATCGGGAATCAAAATCATTTGTAATAAGATTTGATTGACTCCTATCCTAACAAAATTTAAAAATAATAAATTTGCTCAATATTAATCTATGTAGTATAATTAATTTATTATATTTAGTTAGCAGGAGGTTTATTATGAAAAAAGCGATTATTTTTATTATAGCTGTAGGTGTCTTAGGTTCTTTACTTTTCTCGGTTGCATATACCGGAAAAGGGAAACTTAAAGGGATTGTCAAGGATGAAAGCGGTAATCCCATAGAAGGGGTAATGGTTAAACTTTTTAGTTTGAAAGCTGCATCCGGGTTTAATGTTGTAACCAATAAAAAAGGGGAATGGAAAGCTTTGTGGATTAGAAGTGGTATGTGGTATATTGATTTTGAAAAACCCGGTTATGAGCCTCATAAAATATCCGTTGAAGTTTCATCTTATAAAAAAAATCCCATAATTGAAGTTGTTTTAAAAAAGATGGAAGGGATTGAGATTTCAAAAGATTTTCTTGATAAGATTAATAAAGGAAATAAACTTTTCGAAGAAAAAAAATATGAAGAAGCGATAAAACTTTTTGAAGAACTTATAAAGGCAAAACCTGAATTAAAGATGATTAATCAAAATATTGGTAATTGTTATTTTGCAATGGAAAAATATGAAAAAGCGATTGAATACTATAAAAAAGCCTTGAAGGAAAAAGGGGATAATACCGAGATGTATATTGCAATAGGAAATGCTTATATAAACATGAAAAATAATGAGAAAGCTCTCGAATGGTATAAGAAAGCGGATACATCCAAAATAAAGGATTTTAATGTCCTTTATAATATCGGTGTTATATTTTATAATAATTTCAATTATAAAAAAGCGGTTGAATTTTTTAAGATGGCGGTTGACCATAACGCTGAATTTGCAGACGGGTGGTATCAGCTCGGAATGACTTTCGTAGCCCTGAATAAAACAAAAGAAGCAATAGATGCATTAAATACATTTTTAAAACTTGCCCCTAATTCACCTAATGCTCAGACTGCAAAAGCTATTATTGCCGCTTTTAAAAAGAATAAATAAAAAGGTATTAAGATTAAAAAGAGCTATCTTTTTTTATTGATAATTTTACTTGGTTTTATTTTTGTTTCGTCATGTAAAAAAACGGCTGAAAATTATAATGTTTTGATAATTACAATTGACACTTTAAGAGCTGACAGAGTCGGTTTATATGATAAGGAATATGTTCGAACTCCGAATATAGATCAGGTTGGAAAAGATGGTTCTTTTTTTAAATTTGCGTTTGCAAATGTTCCTGTTACCCTTCCGTCTCATACGGGGATTATGTCGGGACTCTATCCCCCCACTCATAATGTCAGGGATAATTCGGGGTATATGGTGAATGATAAAGTGTTAACGATTGCGAAATATCTGAAAAAGCATAATTATGAAACAGCCGCTTTTATAGGTGCGTTTCCACTTGATTCCCGTTTCGGGTTAAACAAAGGGTTTGATTTGTATGATGATAATTACGGAAGTAAAAATTCCAATGAACTTTTTTTTGTTGAAAGAAAGGCTTCCGAAGTTATCGGTTTATCTTTAAAATGGCTTAAAAAAAGGGATAAAAAATGGTTTGCATGGATTCATCTTTTTGATCCTCACCAACCTTATACACCTCCCGAACCATATAAAACCGAATATAAAAAAGACCTTTATTCGGGAGAAGCTGCTTTTGTTGATTCCCAATTAAAAAGATTGTTTGATTATTTAAGAGAAAACAAACTTTATGAAAAAACAATGATTATAATCACAGCTGACCATGGAGAGGGACTCGGAGAACACGGGGAAAAAACACATGCGTATTTTGCCTATAATACAACTATTCACATCCCCTTGATAATCAAACTGCCGGGTAAAAACAAACATAATGCCATTGGTGAATTTGTTTCACATATAGATATTTTTCCGACTGTTTGTGATGAATTAAATATAAAAATACCGAAACAGGTTGAAGGAGTCTCCCTTTTACCACTTTTAAAGGGGGAGAAAAAACAATTAAAAAGTAGAGAAATCTATTTTGAATCTCTGCCCCCGTATCTTAACAGAGGCTGGGCTCCCTTGACCGGATACATTGATACCAAAACAAAGATTAAATATATTGATCAACCGATACCCGAGTTATATGATTTAAAGAGTGATTTTAACGAAAATAAAAATCTTGCAAAAACAGTTAATATAACAAAATATAAAAACAGATTATTACTGTTAGTTAGAAAGATTAAAAAAGATTTGGTATCGGAGAATAAGAAAATAAAATCATCGGATATGAGAAAACTTCAGAGTCTCGGATATCTGAGTTCAACTGTAAAATACAAAAAATCAAAATTTACAAAAGCCGATGATTTGAAAACACTTCTTCCGTTACAGAATGAGATGCTTGACGGACTCGGTTTATATGCGAGAGGGGAACTTGAAAAGAGTCTCGCTATATTATCCGCCGTTGTAAAAAAAAGAAAAGATTTTGTTTTGGTTTGGAATAAAATCGCTAATATTTTTCGTGAAACCGGAAGAATTAATTATGCAATGGCGACCTATGAAAAAGCTCTTCAATATAATAAAAACAACTATAATCTATTATTAAATTACGGAGCTTTTCTCGCTAAATACGGATTATCCGATAAAGCCATAGAGGTTTTGCAAAAAGCCTTGAAAATTATTGATTATGATCCCGAACTTTGGGATAATCTCGGACTTGCTTATTGGAAAAACAGTGATATTGAAAAAGCGATAGATTGTTTTAATAAAGCATTAGAATTGGATAATAATAATGCCATTGTTTATAGTAATCTCGGATCTATGTATCTATCGTTTTTATTGTATGATAAAGCCGAGAAAAATCTTAAAAAAGCACTCGAACTTGATTCGAATCTTGTTGATGCTATCAATAGTTATGCCGCATTAAAAAAGAAAAAAGGTGATATCAAAGGGGCAATTTTAAATTGGGAAAAAATTTTGAAAATAAACCCTAAGTTTTTTATGGCTTATTATAATCTTGTTTCAGTTTATCTTGATAACGGAGATTATAAAAAAGCATTGGAAATCTATAAAAAGGCTAAACAAGAAGGTGTTTTTAATCTTCTTGATCCCTCACAAAAGAGAGATTTTAATAAATTATATAATGATTTAGAGGTATATTTAAATGAAAATTAGATGGAAAATATCTATTATTATTGTTGTAGTAATTTCCCTTTTGTCAGGATGTATAATCGGAAAACGGGTTAAACTTGATCCTCAAAGCGAAGGTTTTTACAGAAGAGCAAGACTTCTGATGACAAAGCAGGAGGAAGAGGTCTTTTTGAATCTACCTGATGCTGAATCAAGAAAAAAGTTTATAAAAGAGTTTTGGGATATAAGGGATCCAAATCCTTATACCGAAGAGAATGAATATAAAGAGGAGATAGAAAGGAGATTTGAATTTGCCTCGAGAAGATTTAAAGAAGGGGGAAGACCTGGCTGGGATTCCGACAGAGGACGAATTTTCATACTTCTCGGACCTCCCGATAATATAAGGGAGTATCCAATGTTAAGCGGGTATTATAAAGGTGTTATTGTATGGCTTTACGGTAATTATCAATTGGCTGTTCGATTCGTTGACAAAATCGGAGACGGTGTTTATGAATTAGACACTTACAGCACAGACTTGTTGGAAGCATTGGAGACAGCTAAATATACTCTGATGGGTGGAACCTCTTTTAAATATAAGATTAAACCTCTGAAATTTAAACTTTCGTATGTAAACGGAAAACTGATAATTAATGTTGCGACAAAAAATCTCCTTTTGCAGAAAGAGAAAGAGAGATATAAAATGGAAATTGAGATTGAAATAATTATTTATTATAAAGATAAAACTTTTGAAAAGATAACTCGTATTAAAAAGATGAGTTTTTTAAAAGATGACATATTACAATTAAAAAACATAACAATTAATCTTCCCGTTGATTTTAAGAAAAAGGGGAAGATTTATTTGGATACCATTATAACCGATCTTCTCGGAAATAGGAGAGGAAGAAGAATTTTCAAAATTAAAATTAAATAATTAATAGGAGGAAATAATGAGAAAAAAAGTTATAATACTTTTTGTTCTAATGCTATTCATAGGGTTTAATCTTATGAATGCACAAAACAATCAAAATCAAAAAACAGGTAGTGAAGTTTTAAAAGCGCTTGTTGACGGTGAATTTAACAATCTTGATAAAAACGGGGTTGAAAACAATATCTTTAATGTTGAATATCTTAAATCTTACTACTGGTCTTTACAGTCGAATGTTTATGTTAATATTGCGTTTAAAGCTGATTTGAAAAAAGATGTTGAAAGGATAAAAACCGAAGTTGAAAACAGGTATAAAAACGCTGTTGAAAGAAAACAAGCAATATTAAAAAAACAGAATGCAAAGATAAAGAAAGAGGAAGATAAAATAAAGTGGGAACCTCCCAAATTAGAAGATATTATGCCGAGAACTTTTCATGCTTTGTATTTAAGAATTTATAAGGACGGCAATGTTGTTCAACGCTATAAAGCTCCCATCCCGTATGATAATAAACCTCTTGAGTTTTATTCTTTCGGAGTTATTCTTGCTCCGGGTGATTATACCCTCCAAATGGTTATTGCTGATGTCGTATATAAAAAAGTTGCGGGCAGTAAAGTTATAAAAATTAAAGTTCCGGATTTAACCGTAAAAGCTCTTATGAAAAAAAGGAGCAAACTTTCCACTACGGAGCCAAATTTTTATAAAGCCGTTAAACAATTACTCAAGGAGAATAAACTTTTTACAATTAATAAAAACTGTTATGAGATAGGTCCTATGAAACTTATCTTTTATCCTTATATGGGAATACCTGCTTTCAAAGGAACGGATCAACCTGTTCTAACCTTTTATGTCTTCGGAACAACACCTATTATGGTGAGGGGCAGTTCTCAACCTCAATGGGATGTTGAAGCCAATTTAGCCGTTTTAAAAAATGGTAAAGCGGTTCTTAAATTCAAGCCTATAAAAATGAAAAATCCCTATTTTTATCAACCTCTCGAATTTTTGAAGAAAGATAAAAAACCTCTTGAAGTCGGTGATTATGTTTTGGATATAAAACTTCTTGATAAAAATAATAGAAAGAAAGGGGAAGTTAAACTTAATTTTAAAATTGTTGGATAGATAATAATTATAAAGAGGCGGAAGTTATCTTCCGCCTCTTTTTATTTACGGGGGTGATAAATGAAAAAAAAATCTTTGGTTTTATTAGTTTTAATTAGTGTTTTATTCTCTTTTAATCTTTACGGGGCAAAAGAAAATCTGAAAATACCTTTTAGAATTATTGATAAAAAAATCAATAATCATAATTTTCAAAAAAGTGATATTGATTTTTATATTAACGGGAAAAAGGTTGTCAAATACGAGTTGGAGTCTCGTGAAAGAAATATGTCTGATAAAGGCTTGCCTCTAAAATACTATATTCTTGTTTTTAATTTACTTGATTATTATGAGGATATGGGAACAGGAATAGATTATTTTATAGATAATATTTTAAAAGATGAACCTGTTATTATAGCTACGAGAAATAAGGTTTATAAATTTTTTAATTATAATTCAAAACAATATCTTAAAGATAGTATTAAAAAACTTGTTAGACAGGATACTATCAAAGTTAAAGCTGAAACAAAAAATTATTATAAGAGATTTAAAGAGATTATTAATAGATTCGTCGGAAAAACCGCCGGAGGTATTGGAATATATAAAGAGAGTTGTCTCCGTTTTATAGATGATTATTTAAGAGAATGGAGTATATATAAAACAAGATTCGTATATCCTGATCTAAGAACTTATCAGATGATATCCAACCTTCTTGCTAATAAAGACGGTGATAAATTTATAATAGTTTTTCAACATAGAGAGATTATCCCTTATTATAAGGATGTGCAAAGGGCTATCTCCGCTATGAATGATTTTGTCTCAACGGCTGCATCGGGAGAGGCTCAAAATTGGGCTACAATGATATCGGGAGGGATTAATAATATAAATCAATCATTACTTATATCTTCTAATTTCCCTTCACATCTTTTGTCCGATGTTTTATTGCTAAATAATATTGAATTTAACATCCTTCTTTTAAATAATAAAATGGCTCAAAAAGAGGGGGGAGGATATGGTGATATCTCTCCTGATATGGAAAAAATATTAAGGACAGTATCTTTAATAACAGGTGGAATGGCTGTTACAAATGATAATATTAAATCCGACTTGAGTTTAATAAAAAAACACTCTGATTTTTACTATTGTTTAAATACCCCTGTGAAAGCAAAAGAGATTAAGGTTAAGATTATTCCGAGAGGAAAGAAAATTAAATTAGCTTACATCAGTGATTATAGTAAAGAATTTATTAAAACCCTTTTTAAGATCGGAAAAAATAAAGTTAGAATAAATAGTGTGGGGGTTTCAAATAAAAGAATTGGTTTTTCCATAAGTAATTTTATTATGAAATCAGATCGGGGAGTTAAAAAAGGGGTTTTAAAGGTGAAAATATTCGTTAAAGATGATAATGGTTCTATTGTGTATAAAACGGAAAACCTTTTGAATAGTGTGAAAGAAAGTATAAGGATTAAACTCCCTCCGGTTAATTTGTCAGGGAGATATAACCTTATTATCACCGCACAAGATATCCTCGGATCAAGTTCAACCATTTTCAAGAAAAAAACAGAATTTTGAAAAAATATTAATTAATTGTATCATTGATATTTATTCATAGGAGGTGATTCATGTTTATTGAGGGAGAAATATTTAAAAACGCAATCTCCAAAAGTTTTGAGGAATGGACAATAATAAGTTTTTACAATGTTTCCCTTGTCCTTCTATTTCTCGGATTGATTTTTCATCATGCTACCGATTTTTACAAAAGTTCGTTGGATAACTTTAAAATCAAACTAAGTGGAGAAAATTGGGCGATTCTGTTTTTCATTATAAGAGATTTCTCCCTTTTTGCGGCTTTCGGAATCTCCATTTTACTGATTAATCCCGATATGTTTGCGGATATAAAATTTCCCCTTCCCTTTTTCCCTATCGGAGTTATTTTACTTGGTATAGCCCTTATTTATAAACTCAAAGGTGATCTTGAAACTAATAGTAAACATAGAAAAATATTTAACATTTTCCTTCTATTGTCGGGTATGGTTCAATATTTCGGTTTTGTGTTTGTTATGGAAGCAGCGGCAAAAGAGTGGGTATCTTCGGGAGTTGCCGGAACATTTTGGAATTCATTAAGAAATTTAAGATCCAATCTTAACCCTGCTCTTTCCATGTGGACATTCTATATAACTTTTCCCGTTTTATTGATAATACTTTTAATTATGTTAAGCTCTGGTTTAAAAAATAAAAAAAGATGAAAAGCATAGAGTCTAAAGCATAAAACCCCCGTATGAGTTATCATAGAAAAGGGGGATAAAAAAATATGCTAAAAGATAGAAAAAAAGAAAGAAGATGAAAGGATGAGTATGAGGAAGAGAATAATAAAAAGCCACTTGGATGCCCTATGTTTCAAGTTTTTTTATAACTTGTTTTTGCAAAAACAACCTAAATTTGGTAATATTATAATATGAAAGAAAACCCGAAGAATTTGCCCGTAGGTATAAGTGATTTTAAGAGTATAATTGAAGAAGATTATCTATATGTTGATAAGACGGAAATACTTTATAAACTAATTAATTCGGGAAAATACTATTTCCTCTCCCGTCCGAGAAGATTCGGAAAATCCTTATTAATTTCAACCCTATATCATATATTCAAAGGGGAAAAAGAGTTGTTCAGAGATTTCTTCATATATGATAGTGATTATAAATGGGAGGAGCATCCGATAGTAAGGTTGGATTTTAACACCATATCAAGTGATAATAGGGAGATTCTTGAAAAAAGCATAAAAAAGAGAATAAATTTTATAGGAGAAGAAGAGGGGATAGAGATAAAAGAAGATGAATTAATAAAAGATAAATTTTCAGAATTGGTTAATAAATTATACGAAAAATATAAACAAAAAGGTATTGTATTTTTAATAGATGAATATGATAAACCCATAATAGATCATCTCGGGAGGGGAGAAGAAGAGTTAAAGGCAGCCGAAGAAAACAGAGATTTTCTAAAGGGTTTTTACGGGACGCTAAAAGGGGAGAGTATAGTATCAAGGACAAGATTTGTTTTGCTGACGGGAGTAACCAAATTCTCAAAAGTATCGATATTTTCAGAGCTTAATAATTTAACGGATTTGACGATGGATGAGAGATTTTGTGATTTACTTGGTATTAGGGAAGATGAGATAGACAAATACCTGATACCCCATTTGGAAGAATTTTGCAATGAAAAAGGAAAGGATTGCAATGAATTGAGAGAGGAATTAAGGAATTATTACAATGGATATAGATTTTCTTCAAAAGATTTAAGGGTTTATAATCCATTCTCACTATTTTCATCATTAATGAAAATGAAAATAGAAAACTATTGGTTTGAGACCGGAACCCCGACATTTTTGATAAATCTTATAAAAGAGCAAAATATTTATATACCGAAATACGAATCATTCGAGGCAACAGAGAGTATATTCTCCACTTATGAATTAAGCAGACTTTCCGTCTTACCTCTGATGTTTCAGACAGGATATTTGACTATCAAAGGATACAATGAGAGAATAAAATTATATGAATTGGGTTTTCCGAATAAAGAGGTAAGATTATCATTTAATGAGAATTTGTATTATGAATGGAGTGAGTTAAGAGAGGATACAAAGTTTAGAGAAGTTGGTTTGAGTTTTGAAGATGGAGATACAGATAAAGCGATAGAGATAATAAAAAGCATATATTCGGAGATACCATATACACAGATGAGAAAAGATAGGATAAACGAGGCATATTTTCATACGATATTTTACTTGATATTAACGGCATCAGGTGTAAATATCAGGACAGAGGTTCTGAATTACAAAGGGATAATGGATATGCTTATAGAAACAAAGGATAGATATTATATAATTGAGTTTAAGTGCAATCAGAGTGCGGATAAAGCTATAGAGCAGATAAAAGAGAAAAGATACTATGAACCATATTTAAACAAAGGAAAAGAGATAATTTTAATAGGGATAAATTTTTCAACAAAAGAGAGAAATATTTCCGAATGGACATGTTCTAAAGCTTAAAGCATAGAGCCTCCGAGCTCAAAACATTTTTGGGCAGCTGTTTGGGCTTAAGGCTGTTTCAGCTTTCAGCTCTTGCAAAATAGAGCCTCGAAGCTTCCGGTGTTTTGGGCTTTAAGCCATTAAGTTTTTGTAAAAGCTTGCACGGTTTTGAGAAATTTGTAATTCAGCATTCATAATCCATAATCATTATTTGTTACACGGATTTTTTGGAATGATTCATCTATTAAGTAAGATATAGTATAATAAAATATTTAATTTCGGAGGTATATTATGGATACGGAGAAAAAAAATAATGATAAAAATTGTCTTGAAGGGGAGATATACAGAGAGGTTGTGGAATTAGAAGGGAAACCTTATGAGCATCTCGGTTTTAGAGATTATGAAAACAGATTCGGTGAGATGCTGGAAAAACTTGTCGGTAAAAAAGTCAGAGTTTGTATAGAGATAATGGAATAATTATTTAACCGTATAACTCATCGTATCAAAATCAAAACCTGTTATTATCGTATCAAACATAGGTTTTTGTGTTCTAATCGGTTTTTTGCTTATAAGAATTGACGACCCGTCTATCCCTTCGGGAGCTTGAAACCATAATCTCCCTAAAATTTTATTGCTATCCGTTTGATATTCATTTATCATCTGAAATTTTTTTCCTATAAGTTTTTTTAATTTTTTATTGAAAATCCCGTTCTGAACTTCATATATCATCTGTTTTCTCTCTTCCGCTGTTTTACCGTCAACTTTATCATTGAGTTTATATGAGTCTGCAAATTCCTCATCCGAATATGAAAAAACACCGAGGTGATCTATTTCAGCGGATTTAACAAAGTTAATCAGATTATTAAAATCTTTTTCATCCTCGCCGGGAAATCCTGTTATTAAAGTTGACCTTATAAAACTTTCTGGATGATATTTTCTGATTTTATCTATTATTTTCAAAAAATCTTCGCCGCTTCCCCCCCTTTTCATTAGTTTTAATATTTTTTCGGAAGAGTGTTGAAAAGGGATATCAAAATAGGGGAGAACTTTCCCTTTCCCGAGTCTTTTAATTATCTCATCGGTAAGATGCATAGGGTTAAGATACATAACCCTAATCCAATGAAAACCATAATCTTTTTCAATTATATCAAGAAGATTAATAAGTTTTTGTTTCCCTTGATCAAGGCCGTAAAAACTTGTGTCTTGAGATATAAGAACAACCTCCTTAATCCCGAATTCATCAAGAATCTCAAGTTCCTGTCTTATGAATTTACTTTTTTTAGAGATATATTTTCCCCTTATTTTCGGGATTATACAAAAGCTGCATGAATGGGAACATCCTTCGGAGATTTTAATGTAATCCCAAAATCTTCCCGTTAATATTGTTTTTGAAGAAGCTCCCTCTTGCTCCTCTCTTGATTCACTTATTATTGTTTTACCGTTTTTTACTATATCAATAATTTTATTGTAATCATTAACCCCTGAAAAAGCATAAACTTCGGGAAATCTGTTTTTTAATTGTTTTTGAAAAAGTTGAGTATAACATCCGAGAACAATCAATTTCCCCGATTTTTTATCATTCAGATACTTTTCTATTTTTTGATTACTTTCATCTCTTGAATTTTCCAAAAAACCGCATGTAAATATGATAGTCCAATCTCTTTTATCAGATTCCGAAACAATTTCAAACCCCGAGTTAATGAGTTTTCCTGTTATTATCTCTGAATCATAGACAGCTTTAGGGCATCCGAGAATCTCTATATGAAATTTTTTATCCATCATGGATAAAGATTATATAAAGTTCGCGGAAACGGGATAGCTTCCCTTATATGATGAATTCCGGTTATCCAGGAGAGAGTTCTTTCAAGTCCCAAGCCAAAGCCCGAGTGAGGCACGGAGCCGTATTTTCTAAGATCAAGATACCATTTGTAATCCTCTTCGGAAAAACCTTCCTCTTTTATCTTTTTTAATAATAAATCATAATCATGGATTCTTTCGCTTCCTCCGATAATCTCTCCGTAACCTTCGGGTGCGAGAAGGTCAAAACTGAGGGTATATTTTGAATCCTCGGGATCCGGTTGCATATAAAATGCCTTTATATCCGCCGGAAAATGGGTAACAAAAACAGGTTTTTCAAATTGAGATGAGATTATTGTTTCATCGGTCCCTCCGAAATCTTCCCCTTCGGGTGTTTCAGAGCCATTATCCTTTAGAATTTTAAAAGCATCCGTATATTTTATTCTCGGGAAAGGGGCTTTTATTTTTTCAAGCTGTGTGGTGTCTCTTTCAAGCATATCAAGATATTCCCTTCCCTCTTTTATTGTTTCCTGTATGATATATTCGACAAAATTTTCCGCCACTTTAATCATATCCTCATAATTATAGTAAGCTGCTTCAGGCTCAACCATCCAAAATTCTATAAGATGTCTCCTTGTTTTTGATTTTTCCGCTCTGAATGTAGGCCCGAAACAATATACCTTACCGAGAGCCATTGCATTCGCTTCATTATAAAGTTGTCCGCTTTGACTAAGGTATGCTTTTTGTTCGAAATATTCGGTCTCAAAAAGTGTGGTGGTTCCTTCGCATGAAGACGGGGTTAATATGGGGGTATCAACATTGGCAAAACCCTCGTTCTTAAAAAATTCTCTTATTTTCCAAATCAATATATCTCTTAATCTTAAAATGGCAAACTGTTTTTTCGATCTTATCCAAAGATGTCTTAAAGGCATAAGAAAACCGATACTATGCTCCTTTTTCTGAATAGGATAATTATCCGTTATCTGAACAATATCAAAATCCTCTATCTCTATCTCCACTCCTCCGGGCGATCTTTTTTCCTTTTTAACTTTTCCCCAAAGGATGATGGAAGTTTCAAGCGATAATTTATCGAATTTTTTAAATTGGGGGGAATCTTTTGTAGCTGAAAACATAACCGTTTGAACAAATCCCGTCCCGTCTCTCAACAGTATAAATCTGACTTTGCCCGATGATCTCAGATTATACACCCATCCTCTGATTTCAACTGTTTCTCCAACGAATTCTTTTAATTTGTTTATATATATCCATTTTCTCATAATACTGCGATTATAAATTATCGAATGGCAAGTGTCAAGATAATGGTATTCCTTATCCTTTGCTTTGCAAAAAAAAGGAAAATAAATTATAATTCAGGTATGGATAAGGTGAAAAAATGATTTCAGGTCTTCTTCTGATGGACAAACCTAAAGAGCTTTCCTCTTTTGATATTGTCAGGAAGGTTAAAAAAGTTTTTAAAAACAGTAAAGTCGGACATTTCGGGACCCTTGATCCCATCGCAACAGGACTTTTGATTATTGCTCTCGGTAATGCCACAAAATTTTTTGATTTGTTTAAAGGAAAAGCGAAAACATATGTTTTTGAAGGAAAACTCGGAGTTAGAACTGATACTTTTGATATCACGGGAACAATTTTAAAAGAGACTGAGGGTGTATCATTACCTGCCAAAGAATTAAAGGCTGCGATGAGAAATTTTGTCGGTGAGATAATGCAAACTCCCCCTATGTTTTCAGCTAAAAAGCATAAAGGCAAACCGCTTTACAAACTTGCAAGAGAGGGGAAAACCGTTGAGAGAGAGCCTGTTAAAGTCAGGATTGATAGTATTGAGCTTCTTAAATATGATTCCCCCTATTTTTCCTGTGAAATAACAACCTCCGCCGGAACATACATAAGAAGTATTGTTAATGATATAGGGGAATTATTGGGGATGGGGGCAACTCTTACCGAACTCAGAAGAACGAGTATAGGTGAATATCGCGTAGAACATGCCTTGTCTTTAAAGGAGTTTAAAGAGTATTCAACCGAAGATAAGATTTTTAATTATATACTGCCTCTTGAAACCATTTTCCCCGAATTTCCCAAAATAATTTTATCTCCCCGTGGTTCAATGCTGGCTGCGAACGGAACTCTTGTTCCCGCGGAAGAGGTTATAAAAGTGGAGGGGGTAAAATCCGATTATTTTAAACTTTTTAATGATGAGGGGAAATTTTTGTGTCTTGCTAAACCTGACCTGAAAAAAAGGATATTCAGACCTGTTATAGTCTTAAAATAATGGAAGAGATAAAAGTATCTGTTATAGGTATAAGATTCGAAGGGGAGAACGGATTTAAAATCTTAAAAGTCAGAGATAAGGGGGGAGATGTTTTTTTTGCCATAGGTAAAATGAAAGATGTAGGTGAGAGTGATTCTCTGATTTTAAAGGGGGATTATAATATTCATCATAGTTATGGTAAAGAGTTTATTGTAAAAGAATACGAATTTAATAGTGAGGATAAACTTGAAGCTATAAGACGGTTTTTATCTTCGAGTATAATTAAAGGGATAGGGGTAAAAACAGCGGAGAAAATCGTGGATGAATTCGGGGAGGATTCAATAAGGATTTTAAAGGAAAATCCCGATGAACTTATGAGGGTTAACGGGATAGGGGAAAAAAACATAAAGAGTATAAAAGAGAGTGTTTTATCATTGGGGCCTGTTTTGGATACAATGCTATTTCTGACTGCCGTTGGTCTCGGACAATCCCTTTCATATAAAATTATTGAAGAGTTTAAAGATAGCACCGAATATGAGATAAAGGATAACCCTTATATACTCATAAAAAAAATAAAGGGGATAGGATTTAAAACAGCGGACAGAATAGCGAAAAGAATCGGTATTCCGGAAGATTCCCCTTTTAGGATTAGAAGTTTTATAATTTATATCCTCGAGACAGCTCTTGAAGACGGAGATACTTTTCTTCATGAGGAAGAGCTTATTAATAAAACCGTTGATGAGATAGGGATATCAGCCGAATTTGCTCGGGAAAATTTGGAATCTCTTGTTGAATCGGGTGAAATTATAATTGAAGAGGGGTGTGTATATCTTAAATTTGTTCATATTATTGAAGAAAAAATAGTGGAAAAACTTAAGATATTAAAGAGTTTTCTTTTTGTTCCTATTGAGATTGAAAATGAAGATATTGAGGCTCTTGAAAAAAGATGGGATATGAAACTTGATAAAGAACAAAGGGATACTCTTAGGCAAGTTTTAAAAAACAAAATCAGTATTATTACAGGTGGTCCGGGAACAGGGAAAACCACTCTTCTTAAATTCGTATCAAACATTTTACATGAGCGGGGGAAAAAGATATTGATAGGAGCTCCTACGGGCAGAGCATCGAGAAGAATCACGGAGACTACGGGATTTGATGCCAAAACTCTTCATCGTATGCTTGAATATGTTCCGGGTAAAGAGGTGTTTTTAAGAAACAAGTTTAACCCTCTTGAAGCTGATACTATTATAGTGGATGAATCATCAATGATTGATATATTCCTGTTTTACAGATTGATAGATGCCTTATCTCCACAAGCTCAAATCATATTTGTCGGTGATCATTATCAACTTCCCCCCGTAGGCCCCGGCTATATATTCAGAGATATGGTGAATTCGGGTAAGATTAAAACATTTTATCTGTCCAAAATATATAGAAGAGGGGAAAAGAGTTTGATAAATGTTAATGCTCATAAAATTAAAAACGGAGAATATCCCGATATCCCGGTAATCGATAAAGAGAATGAGGATTTATATGATTTTTATTTTGTGGATAAAAACAGGGAGGAGGATATCCTTAAAACCATTGTTGAACTATATATAATAAGAATTCCCGAAAAATTCGGAATTGATCCTTTGTCCGATAAGATACAAATTTTGTCTCCCATGTATAGAGGTATTATCGGTGTTGATAATATTAACAAGGTTTTGCAGGAAAAAATTAATTCACTGTCGAAAGGAATAAAGTATCAGGATAAATTATTTAAGAAAGGGGATAAAATTATTCAGCTTAAAAATGATTATGATAAAGAGGTGTTTAACGGAGATATAGGAAATATAAAAAAAATTAATACGATAAAAAATTCGATTATAATTAATTTTTTTAATAGAGAGATTGAATATGAAGGCAGAGAATTTAATGAGATATCTCTCGCATATGCGATATCAATCCATAAATCTCAAGGAAGTGAGTATGATTTTGTAATAATACCTATTGTAAAAAAGCAGGGGATTATGCTTCAAAGAAATCTTATTTATACTGCCATCACAAGGGCGAAAAAAATGGTGATTTTCATTGGGGAGCGAGAAGCTTTGGAAACAGCTGTTAAAAATAACACCCCTCTTGAGAGAAATTCCAATATATATCAAAAGATAGTGCGGGAGATGTAAAAGTGGAGATAGAGTTAATAAAATTTCAAAATATTAATTTTGTAATAAAAAATATCTTGACTTTTGTTTTTTTTTAGTGTATATTATTATATTAAACAAGGTGGTGAAAATGCCGATTTATGAGTATAAATGCCTATCTTGCGGGTATGAATTTGAAGAGATTCAAAAATTCAGTGACCCTGTGGTTAGTATCTGCCCTAAATGCGGCGGAGTGGTTGAGAAAAAAATATCCGCGCCGGCTGTTCAGTTTAAAGGCTCAGGTTGGTATGTCACCGATTATACTAAAAAGAATAGTATAAAATCTTCCGAAAGGAAGAATGAGGAAGTTAAGGAAAAAGCAAAGAAAGAGAATGTTGCTGAAGCTCATTCTCATGGAGTTTGACCCCTTACCCCCCTTAATCAAATAAATAGCCCACTTCAAACGGCCCCCCTGAAAAGGGGGGCTCCCGCCTTTTAAAAGATAAAATTATTGATAAACTTTATTGAAAATTTTGTTAATTGGTTATTTTTTTTATTTTGTAATAATTTTTGAGATTAAAAGATGGCTGATAATAAAAGGGGATAAAATTATGGTAACAAAGATGGATATTGTTGAAAACAGAATTGATTTAAAAAAATTGAATATTATCTCTCTTTTTTTTATCTCTTTTTTTTTCGATTGAAGATTATATAGAAAAAGTTTTTTTGATTTTATTCTCAAACTCATTAAAAAAACATTGAAAAAACCCACTCCGGATATGTTTGTTACGGGGATTATTATTATATCAAAGTCATGTTCATTGATATTTTTCGGAATATGAAAGATACTGAAATTATTAATTCTTTCATAATCAATTATCTCTGTTATGTTTTTATATTTTTCACATCTTTTTATTGCATGGGAATGGGTTAAAATATATAAATCATCTTCAGGATATTCAGTGTAGAGTTTTGACATAAGATTGTCAAGCTGCTGCATACTTATACTTCTTATTATTAATATCTTTTTTTTCATCTGTATATTATAAAAGGTAATCTGTATTCGATTCTTATGTTTTCAATAATCTCTTTTTTAATTTTTTTTCTGTTTTTAAATGCGATTTTTGAATTGAATATGGCGTTAAAACTTGCTTTAAGATAGATAACCGTTTTTTGCTCCAGACCAAAATATACCGAATAATATAAAAGTTTTAGGATTTTCCCGATACCTTTAAACAGAGGGAAATATTTTAATATTATCCAGTAAAGATTGCGGGTATAATAGAATGGTCCTCTTTGAGAATCTCTGTTTTTCGGGGAATATTTATGATAAGAGATAATATCATTTACCCATAATATTTTATACCCCTCATTCAAAACTCTTATGGAGAGATCCATCTCATTCCAATACAGGAAAAATTCATCGGGGTAACCTCCTATTTTATCAATCAATTGTTTCCTGATTCCGGCTCCGGCTCCGTTAAACCCCATAAGGTATCTCTTTTTGTCTGTTTTCTTTTCTTGTTCCTTATTTTCATCTTGTTTTGATACTTGATTATAACTATTATAATTTCTGACATCAAAAGCTATTATCCCTATTGTTTTATCTTTTTCAAATTCCTCTATCATTCTTTTCACGGAATTTTCGGATGGGAAAGAATCATCGTCAAGTATAAGGATATATTTTCCTTTTGATATTGCAAACCCTTTGTTATAACCTGATACACCTATGTTTTCTTTGAGCTTTAACAATCTGACACTCGGATATTCAGATTCAATCATCTCGGCACTTCCGTCCGAAGAACCGTTATCCACAACAATTATCTCGGTATTATTCAAATTATACGAATATAATTTTTCCAAACTTTCCCTTATATCCTCTTTCCTGTTATAAGAAAGGATAACTATTGAAACAATAACCATTTTTAATTATCTCACAAATTTTGGAATTTTTACAGACTCTTAAGCTTAAACATCTGAAATTATAAAAACCTTCCGAGGCAGCTTCGCACCAATTCTATCGTTGTTTACATTATTAATTTTACAAAATTTCATTAAAATAATCATTTTGGATTTATAAATTGGTGCGGGATCTTTATTGCGGTAAATCTGTGACACTTTGCTTCATTATTTATAATTCATAATTATTGTCTGCTTCTTGATTTAAAGTATCATATAAGATTTCCATGGGTTAATGCCATGTAGTGGAATTGACTTTTATCTTTTTTTTATATAATATTTATTATAAATAAATGATGTTTTTTGTAGAGATGTGTTATATGTTGCGTGAAATTAAATATGGTTTTAATAAGAGGTAATAAGATGAATAATTTGATGGATGCAAGCCCTGTAAGATTCGGTGATATGTTTTTTAACGGAAAAACTTATAAGATACCTCTTTTTCAGAGAGACTATTCTTGGAAAGAAGAGAATTGGGAAGATTTATGGTTTGATATAATTAATATGAAAGAGACGGGGGTATCACATTATATGGGAGCATTGATATTTAAAACAGTTGATAATGAGGATGAACTATTGATAATTGATGGTCAGCAAAGATTAGCGACTATTGTAATTATAGCTGTCGCAGGTATAAAATTGATAGAGGATTTGGTGGAAAAGAAAGTAAACGAAAGAGAAAATGAAGAAAGGATACAAATATTATCTTCTAAATTTATTGGCGAGAAGGATGCAACTTCGCTGTTTTATAAAAGTAAACTATTGTTGAATAAGAAAGATAATTCATTTTTTCAAGAATATATCCTTAAAAGGAAAAAGCCCAAAAACATCTCAAAACTTAATTATTCTCAAAAATTATTGTATAAGGCTTTTGAGTATTATTATGATAAAATAAAAAGCCAATTTCCTGATAGTAAAGGGGAGGAGATATCCGATTTCCTTGCAAATATCATTGCTAAGAAATTGGTTTTCATACAAATTACGGTAGAAGATGATTTGAGTGCATACACTGTTTTCGAAACTCTTAATACCAGAGGAATTGAACTTGCTCCTACTGATTTATTGAAAAACTACCTTTTTTCTACGGTTTCGGAGACTGATCTTGATATAATTGAAGAAAAATGGGATAAAATAATAAGTATTGTAAGTTTTGAAAAATTTCCATTATTTTTAAGATACTATCTTAATTCGTATAGACCGCTTGTTAGAAAAGAAAGATTGTTCAAAGAGGTAAAAAAAGAGATAAATTCCGCAAAAGATGTAATCAGACTTTTGGAAGAGTTGCAAGATGTGGCTTATTTTTTTAGTGCTCTGAAAAATCCTTATGATGATTTCTGGAATGATTTTCCGGAAAAATCGAAAATAATAGAATCTCTTGAGTCATTAAATTTATTCAAAGTTACTCAGCAGATCCCATTATTATTTTCTGTTTATAAAAGGAAAAAAGATATTCTGACAAAAATTCTTAGAATAATAGAAGTTATTGCTTTCAGGTATAATATAATAGGGAAATTGAATCCGAATGAGATGGAAAAAACATATAATAAAATTGCAAATATGGTTTTTGAGAAAAAATTAAGAAGTCCTAAAAGTATCTTTAATAAACTAAAAAATATTTATGTTAAAGATGACGAATTTATTTCAAAGTTTGAATACAGCTCTATTAATTCAAATAGAAACAAGAAGCTTGTGAAATATATCTTAATAAAAATTGAAAATTTAATAAGCGGAAATTCTTTTGATTATAGTGATAGCTCTATTACTATTGAGCATATTCTACCTGAAAATCCTTCGGATGAATGGTTTAAACTTTTTCCTGCCGAAGAAATAAAGAATTATATTTACAGAATAGGCAATATGACACTTCTTGAATCCGATAAAAACAAGGAAGCGGGAAGTAAAGAATATAAAAGGAAAATCAGTATATATAAAAGTAGTAAGTTTAGGATTACAAAAGAGTTGGATTATGATGAATGGGGCATGGGTTCCATATCAAAACGACAGAAAAAATTATCCGAGGTTGCCAAGGATGTTTGGAAAATAGATTATTAATTATCATAAAGGTTGAATCCACCCGTTTGATAATCCGTTTTTTTCAAGTGATTCAAGGACACTATCGTATTCTTTTTTATTAAGCGGACGGTTTAAAAGTTTATTATCAATCGCTTTGTAAGCGGGAAAATATTGACTCATTAAAGAGATAAAAACATCTTTTGATATCTCTTTTCGTAGAAATTCCAACACTTTTTCGCTTCCGGAAAGATTATTCGGTAATACAAGATGTCTTACTATCAAACCTTTTTTAGCGATTCCGTTTTCAGTTATCAGATTGCCGACCTGCCTGAACATCTCTTTTGTCCCTTCCTTTGCTATCGAAAAATAATTATTAGCCATTGATAATCTTTTAGCCGGTTTATCATCGGAGTATTTTATATCGGTAAGATATATGTCAACAACTCCCTCTATAAGTTTTAAGGTTTTTATATCCTCATATCCGCTCGTATTCCAAACAATCGGGATATTAAGCCCTCTTTGAACAGCAATTAAAAGGGATTTTACTATTTGGAAGATCCATGGGGTAGGGGTAACAAGATTGATATTATGAGCTCCCCTCTTTTGAAGCTCTATCATAATGTCCGCAAGCTCTTCAAATTCAAGCTGTTTTCCATTCCTCAATTGTGATATCGGATAATTCTGGCAAAAAACACATCTGAGTTGGCATCCTGTAAAAAAGATTGTTCCCGAACCCTGCGTTCCCGAGATGGGAGGTTCCTCTCCGAAATGAAGGTTATAGCTTGATATCTCGGGAAGGTATCCCCCTTTGCAGACCCCTGTTTTCTCTTTTCTTCTGTCCGTTTTACAATGCCAAGGACAGAGATTGCAGGCGATAACAGCTTCTTCCAATTTTTCGGCTATCTCTTTTAATTTTCCCGATTCATACAATTTCATATATTCAGGCATGGTTTTATCTCTTATCTTTTTTGAAAAGATATGATATCATAAAATATTGAAAATTTCAGACATTGAAACCTATTGACAAATGGTTCATTTTCTATTATCCTATAGACCTAAATTTTCAGGAGTAAAAAAATGAAAACTTTTGTACCTAAGAAGAATGATATTGAAAGAAAATGGTGGATTGTAGATGCCGAAGGAAAAACGCTGGGAAGGCTTGCTACAAGAATAGCAACCGTTTTAAAAGGGAAACATAAACCCGATTTTGTTAATTTTCTTGATACCGGTGATTTTGTCGTAGTTATCAATGCGGAAAAAGTGGCTGTGACGGGAAATAAAGAGAGTGATAAAAAATATTATAGTCATTCGGGGTTTCTCGGAGGAATAAAAGAAACAACGCTCGGAAGGGTTAGAGCTAAAAAACCGGAAGAGATAATCAGACGCGCTGTAAAAGGGATGTTGCCTAAAAATGCAATGGGCAGAAAACTTATGAAAAAACTTAAAATTTATAAGGGCGCGGAACATCCTCATCAGGCACAAAACCCTGAAATTTTAAAATTTTAAGGAGGAGTTAGCAAGTGATTCAATATTATGGAACGGGTAAAAGAAAAACGGCGATAGCAAGAGTTTTTTTAAGACCCGGAAACGGTAAATTCGAGATAGTTGTGAACAAAAAGAAAAGGGAATTTGATCAATATTTTGCAGTTGATCTTTGGAAAACAAATATTAAAAAACCTTTTTTTGTTACGGAAACAATTGATAAATTTGATGCTTATATAACATTGAGTGGTGGTGGTGTATCGGCTCAATCGGAAGCAATAAAGCTCGGAGTTGCAAGAGCTCTGATTAGATTTAATCCTGAATTAAGAGAAAAGCTTAAGAAAGAGGGGCTGTTAACAAGAGATGCAAGAGAGAAAGAGAGAAGAAAATACGGATTGCATAAAGCCAGAAAAGCACCTCAATACCATAAGAGATAATAAAGGAGGAAAAAGTGGTAGAAGTTACTATGAAGGAATTGCTTGAAGCTGGGGTTCATTTCGGGCATCAGACAAACAGATGGAACCCAAAAATGGAAAGATTCATATATGGAAAAAGAAACGGGATTTATATTATTGATCTTGCGAAAACTCAGGAAGAGTTAACCAGATCATTGAAATATATTGAAGATAGTGTTGCAAACGGTAAAGTTCCAGTTATTGTCAGCACAAAAAAGCAGGCTCAGGATATTATAGAAGAGGAAGCCCAAAAGGGCGGGGCTTATTATGTGAATGTAAGATGGCTTGGCGGACTTATAACCAATTTCCATACCATAAAAAAAAGTATTGATAAACTCAAAGAATATCAGGCGATGAAAGAGGATGGAAGATGGGATAAACTTAATAAAAAAGAGCAGAGCAAATTGGAAAAAGTGTATAAAAAATTATATAAAAACCTTAACGGGGTTAAAGACCTTGAAGGAATTCCCGATTTTCTTATTGTTATAGATACCGAAAGAGAGGATATAGCCATACTTGAGGCAAAGAAGAAGGGTATCCCTATTGTCGGCGTGGTTGATACCAATGGTGATCCGGATATCATTGATTATCCAATTCCCGGAAATGATGATGCTATAAGGTCCATAAAATTATTTGCTTCAAAATTTGTTGATGCGATTATTGAAGGAAAAAGAAGAAAATTAGAAGCTGAGACCGTTCCTCTGAATGAGGAGGAAGGTGAGACATCTGAAACAGAGGTTGTTTCCGAAAAAACAAAAAAATCAAATGATAATAGTGAAAAAGAAGAAACTACAAAGGAGGAAAAATAATGGCGATTTCAATGGCAGATGTTAAAAAATTAAGGGAAAAAACCGGAATCGGTATTTTGGAATGTAAAGCCGCTCTTGAAGAAAGTGGCGGAAATATAGAAAAAGCGATAGAAATCCTAAGAAAGAAAGGGATGGCTAAAGCTGAGAAAAAATCGGGAAGAGTTACGAAACAGGGTAGAATCGGTGCTTATATCCATTTCAATGGTTCTATAGGTGTTCTTGTAGAGCTTTCTTGTGAAACCGATTTTGTTGCAAAAAACGAAAAATTCGTAGAACTTATAGAGGAGATTGGTATGCATATAGCGGCAACAGCTCCCGAATTCGTGTCTCCCGAAGAGATTCCCGAAGAAATTATAAATAAAGAGAAAGAGATTTACATTGAGCAATTAAAAGCTCAAGGTAAACCCGACAATATCATTGAAAGAATACTCGAAGGGAAAATTAAAAGTTTTTATGAAGATAAATGCCTTCTTGAGCAACCTTATGCCAAAGATCCTAAGGTAAAAATCAAAGAGCTGTTGGCTCAATATATCCATGAATTAGGGGAAAATATCAAAGTCAAAAGGTTTACAAGATATCAACTTGGAGAATAATGGCGGAAATCTCTCCGAAATATAAAAGAGTTCTTATAAAACTCAGCGGAGAGATACTTCTCGGAAATAAAGATTTCGGAATTGACACTGATACAATTGAGAGACTCGCAGATGAAATTAAAGAATTAAATGATTTCGGTGTTGAAATTGCGGTTGTTGTTGGTGGTGGTAATATTTTCAGAGGGGTTAATGCAAAAGGGATGAGTATAAAAGCGGCTACCGCGGATTATATGGGTATGCTTGCCACTGTTATGAACGGGCTTGCGCTTCAGGATGTTCTTGAATCAAAAGGTTTGATTACAAGATTATTTTCCGCTATTGAGATTAAACAGGTGGCTGAGCCCTTTATAAGAAGAAGAGCTATCCGTCATCTTGAGAAAAATAGGATTGTGATATTTTCTGCGGGAACGGGAAATCCTTTCTTTACTACCGACACTGCCGCCGCTCTGAGAGCTATTGAGATAGGTGCGGAGGTTATACTGAAAGCGACAAAAGTTAAAGGGGTTTATGATAAGGATCCCGAAAAACACAGTTCAGCGGTGATGTATGAAAATATCGGTCATTTTGAAGTTCTTGAAAAAAGTTTGAAAGTGATGGATGCAACCGCTATCTCACTATGTATGGATAATAGGATGCCTATAATTGTATTTTCCATAAGAGAGAGTGGTAATTTAAAAAGGGTTATTTTCGGAGAAAAAATCGGAACAATGGTTTCTTCTTAGAGAGGGAGAAAAAGGTTTATTGCTTAAAGGGGTTATAAATAATATAATGAAGAATTAATTAAAAGGTGTATTATGGGAAAAAGAAAAAAAATGAAAATCAAAGGGATTATTCCAATCATTATGGAGATAATTTCGAAAAAGGAGAAAGGGGCGAAGATTAGTTATATTGTTCAACAATTAAAACAAAACAGAGTCTCTGAAAATAAAAATCTGCTAAAAAGCATTTTAACCGATTTAATGAAAGAGGGTAAAATTTTAAGGCAGGGTAAAAGATATTTTGTAAAAAACAGTAATAATCTTATAAAAGGAAGATATATTGCGGCAAGGGGAGGTTTCGGTTTTGTTGTTCCAGAAGAAGGGGATGAGGATATCTTTATTCCACCGAGAAAAACAAAGACAGCTATAACCGGAGATATAGTCGAGGTGGTTGTTCATAGAGGTAAAAACGGAATGGAAGGGGAGATAGTTTCCGTCATCGAAAGAAAATATAAAAGTATAATAGGATATTTCGCTCTTGACAGATTAAATCCTAAGATTATTCCCCTTGATACTAAGATAGATGCCGAGGTTGAAGTCAGAAGTTTAAAAGGGGTTTCAGTCGTTCCGGGAATGATTGTTGAAGGTGATATTAAAGAGGGGAAAAGCGGTATATTTGTTAATACCATAAGGAGGGTTTTCGGCTTTCCCGATGATGATGGGGTTGATTTGAAGGTCATAGTTGCGAAACACGGATTTTCAGAGGAGTTTCCCAAGGTTGTAAATGATTATATAGAGAAAATATCCGATGATATATCCCATGAAATTAAAAGAAGAAAAGATCTTAGACAGGAAACTATTTTTACCATAGACGGGAAAGATGCAAAGGATTTTGATGATGCTGTTTCCGTTAAAAAAACAAAAACAGGATATTTGCTCGGAGTTCATATAGCGGATGTATCTTTTTATGTTAGAAAAGATTCCCCTCTTGATAAAGAGGGGTTTAAACGGGGGAATTCGGTTTATTTTCCCGAGACTGTTATCCCTATGCTACCACATAAACTCTCCTCTAACCTATGCTCCTTAAAAGAGGGAGTTGACAGATTAACTGTATCCGTTGAGATGGAGATAGATAAGCGGGGAAAAGTTTTAAAACATAAGGTATTTCCGTCAGTTATAAAAAGTTCAAAAAGATTAACTTATGAGTTAGCTCAGGAGATTCTTGACGGAAAACCGGTTAAAATTGATAAAAAGGTTAAAAGTTCTATCTTATTGATGAAAGAACTTGCCGAAGTATTGATAAAAGCAAGGGAGAGAAAGGGTTCTCTTGATTTTGATTTACCTGAGTCAATGCTTGTTTATAAAGATAATAAGGTTGTGGGTATAACTGTCCTTCCGAGGCTTTTTTCTCATAGACTGATAGAGGAGTTTATGCTTATTGCAAATGAGACGATTGCGAAAGCTCTTGCGGCTGAGGGGATAGAGCAGATATTCAGAGTTCATGAAGAACCCGATTCCCAGAAACTTGAACAATTGAAAGAGATATTGAGTTCCATGGGATTCGGTTTTTATCCTGAAAAAGGGGATATTACAAAACAATTGCAGAGTATTTTGAAAAAAGCTGTTGATAAACAGGGGGAAAAATTCATCCATCTTTCGATTTTAAAATCGATGAAACTTGCAAAATACAGCACTGAAAATAAAGGGCATTTCGGACTTCAAAAAGAGTTTTATTGCCATTTCACCTCCCCGATAAGGAGATATCCGGATTTGATTACCCATAGATTATTAAAAGAGAGTTTTAAACAAGAAAAGCAAAGAGATTATTATGATAAGAAAACCCTTGATGTAATAGCCGAGCAAGCTTCAAAAACAGAAAGAACGGCTGATGAGGCGGAGAAAGAACTTATAAGGTGGAGGACTATCAGATTTATGAAAACTCTTGTAGGGGATGAGTTTGAAGGGATGATAACCACTTTTACCCAATCTTCCCTGATTGTCGAGCTTGATGATTATTTTGTGGAGGGTGCCATTCCATACTATGAATTGGATGATGATTATTATGTTTTATCCGATAATAAATTATCACTTTCGGGGATGAGAACAGGTAAGAGATTGGTTTTGGGTGATAGGATAAAAGTCAGGCTTGTGTCTGTTGATACTCTCAGGCAAAAACTCTATTTTCTTCCTATTGAACATAAAACAAATAGAAAATCAGAAAAAAAAGGTAAAATCAGGAGAAAAAAGAAGAAAAATAATAAAAAGAGACGGAAACAAAAGGAGGAATAATGTATTTTTTGGGAATTAACGGGTCTTACAGAAAAAACGGGCTTGATGAGAAGATGCTTAATATTGTAAAAAAAGAGTTTGATAAAAAGGGGGAAGGTTTTGAAATAATTAATCTCAGAGAACTTGATATTAAAAGGTGTGAAGCATGCCTTTTGGATGATTTAAAACTTTGCACCCCCGAGAGATGTTTTAAACTCGGTGATGATTTTGAGATGATAGCGGATAAAATGAAAAAAGCTGCGGGAATTATTTTTGCAACCCCTGTCCATTGGTATGCTCCTTCGGCTATTATGTGGAATCTTATAGAGAGGATGACTTCTTTGGAAAATACGAGAAATAAAATATTGCAGGGAAAACCTGTATCAGTTATTTCGGCGGCAGCCGAAGACGGGGCACAAAGTGCCATAACCAACATGATAGTGCCTTTGATTCATGCGGGAATGATTGTTCTCCCTTTCGGGATGACCTATTATTCGGGAAAGGAAGATGACAAAGAGACGGAGGCTTATCTTAAAAGAATAGTTAATAATATGGTTTTCCTCGGGTCTCTATCAAAGCTCTCTTCTCATGATTGGTGGTAATATAAAAAAGTTCTTGTTTTGAAGCGGGTTGCCGACTTTATCAGAAGTCCACACTTTTCTTGATCCCTTTTCCTTTTGTATGGAGAGATCTGAGCAACTTGATTTTTTATTTAAAATTCCTTATAATAATAGCGGTTATCATAACGACCGTTATTATAGGAGAGAGAAATGAAGTTTTTAAATAGAAAAGAGGAATTAAATTTATTAAAAAACATTTCGGAGAAATCAAAGAAAAGTTCTCAAATGACAATTATTCTTGGAAGGAGAAGGGTTGGTAAAACAAGGTTAATTTTTAAATCGTTTAAAAATGATAAATTCATCTATTTTTTCATATCAAGAAAATCAGAACCTCTTTTATGCGAAGAATTTGTGAATGAGATTAAAGATAAATTGGATATCTCTATAATCGGAAAGGTTCAAAAGTTTTCGGATATTTTTCGGTTTATTATCGATTATTCAAAAAGAGAACATGTTAATGTTGTTATAGATGAAATTCAGGAGTTTTTTAAAATAAACAAGTCTGTTTATAGTGATATTCAAAAGATTTGGGATATAAATAAGGAACAAGCGCATATAAACTTGATATTTTCAGGTTCAATTTATTCAATTATGAAAAATATTTTTGAAAACTCAAAAGAGCCTCTTTTTAATCGAATGAATAATAGGATTGTATTAAAACCTTTAAGCCCGTTAACAATAAAAGATTTTTTGTCGGAAAATAATAAATATACAAATGATAATTTTCTTGATTTTTATACAATAACAGGCGGGATTCCCAAATATATTGAGTTATTTTATGAAAATAATGCTTTTGAAATAGATAAAATAATTGACATTATCTTCAGAGAAAATTCCGTATTTTTGGAGGAGGGAAAGAATGTGTTGATTGAGGAATTTGGTAAGGATTATTATAATTATTTCTCTATACTATCATTAATTGCAAGTTCAAAAACTTCAAGATCCGAAATTGAATCCATAATAGAAAACAATGTATCGGGTTTTATTGAAAGACTTGAAAAAGATTATTCGGTTTTAAAGAAAATCAAACCTATTTTATCAAAGCCGGGAGCTAAGAGACAAAAGTATGAGATAGTAGATAATTTTTTAAATTTTTGGTTTAGATTTATTTACAAAAATCAAAATATAATACATGCGAATAATTTTAACTATCTGAAAGAAATTGTCAAAAGGGATTTTGAATCATATAGAGGGATATTTCTTGAAAGATTGTTTTTAGAACATTTTAAAAATATTGGTAAATACACTTTATTGGGCAAATACTGGGAAAAAGGGCATAAAAATGAGGTAGATATTGTAGCTGTAAATGATAAGGAAAAAATTGTCGAATTATATGATGTGAAAATTAAGGATAATAAGATTGATATTAAAACTTTAAAGGAAAGAGCGATAAGATTAGTTAAAAATTTCAAAAATTATGAAATACAATACAAGGGATTGAGTTTAAAAGATCTTGAAAAATTATAATGATATCATAATAAAAAAAAGTAGTATTATCCTCAAAAAGCTCTTGTTTTGAAGCGGGTTGCCGACTCTTTGTCTTAGTTATTCAATTTTGGGGATTTTAATTTTATTTGATAATCTAATATTGATTTTTATTTTCAATTCTATTAAATATTTATAATTAGAAGAGTAAAGATTACAAGGATATCTTCTGATAATTAGTAATGGAATGTAAGTGTTTTGATCTATTAGTTGCGCTTTCTTGGAGATTTTTATAAAAAAATAATTTTTTCCCTAAATTTACTTGACTTTTGTCTAAAAAAGATTTATATTTATGTATTGGGAAAAAATGGGAAAAAATGGGAGAGATGTTGTTAGGTAGTGCTTTTTTAAAAATTGATGGAACAGGTCGCATAAAGATACCCGGAGACTTTTCAAAATACATTGTGAAAAACTATGGGACCGAACTTTATGTAACTTCCGAAAAAGGTGATAATGTTCTGATTTATCCTCTTGAAGTTTGGAAAAACTGGCTTGAAGAGGTTAAATCATCGAATCAAAATTATCCCATTGTCAGAAAATATCTTAATATTACCGGTTATTTCGGTAAAATCACAAGCATTGACAGTAAAGAGAGGATACTTATCCAGCAGGTGTTAAGGGAAAAAGCTGATCTTAACGGAGAACTGGTTTTAATCGGGAATGTTGATCATCTTGTGTTATGGAATCGAGCGCAATTTGAGAAAACAAATATTGAGTCCCCCTTAACAGATGAGGAGTTAAGACAACTGACAAATAGGGGGTTTTAATGCATATCCCTGTCCTGAAAGAAAAGGTTCTTGAATATCTGAATGTTGAAAACGGAAAAATTTTCTTTGACGGAACACTTGGATTCGGGGGGCATACACAAGCTATTTTAGAGCGCAATGATAAAGCTTTTGTTTATGCAACCGATAAAGACGGATATGCGATAGAAAGAACAACCGAAAGATTAAAAGATTATAAAGATAGATTTAATTTTTTTAATATTGATTTCAAAGAAATTTTCAAATTATCTCTCCCAATAAATCAATTTGACGGGTTTTTATTTGACCTTGGGGTTTCCTCCGATCAATTGGATAATCCTGAGATGGGGTTTGCTTATTCCAAAGATTCCCCTCTTGATATGAGGATGGATAAAAGGCAGCAAATCACTGCCGAAACAATAATCAATGATTATTCTTACTCGGAACTTATAAGAGTTTTCAGAGATTACGGGGAATTTAAAAGACCTGAAAAACTTGTAAAGGAGGTGCTTGTAGCGAGAAAACAAAAGAGATTAACAACAACCTTTGAATTGAAACGGGTTGTCAGGAATCTCTATAAGAGAAGGAAAACGATGGACCCGCTTGCAAGAGTTTTTCAAGCTGTCAGAATAGAGGTAAACAAAGAGCTTGAAAATCTTGAAACATTTTTATTGAAATTGATTGATATTATGAAAAAAGGGGCGCGGATAGTTATAATCTCTTTTCATTCTCTTGAAGACAGGATTTCAAAAAATCTTCTTAGAAAAGCAAAAACTGAAAACAAACTTGTTGTTCTTACGAAAAAACCCGTTATTGCTTCGGAAAAGGAAAGCAGAGAGAATCCAAGGGCAAGATCAGCAAAACTTAGGGCAGGTGAAAGAATATGACAAAGAGAGAAAGGGATAAAAGAAGAGATATAAAAATATATCTGCTTGTTTTTATGTTTTTCGGTATAATTACATTCTTTTACCTGTGGCATCATATTAATGTTATACGAGCGGGGTATAGAATAGAGGAGTTGAAAAAGGAAAAATTATTATTGGAGAAAGAGATTAGAAAACTAACCATAAAGAAAAATGAGCTTGAAAGACTTGAACGGGTTGATAAGATAGCAAAGGATAAGTTGAAACTTGTTAAAGTAAAAGACAGGGATATTGTTATAGTGAAAGAGAAAAAATGAGAAGCAATCAAACGAATCATAAGGAAAGATTATGGATTATTTTCTTTCCTATCTTTATCTGGTTTATTATTGTTATTGCCAGACTTTTTGATGTTCAGGTTCTTAATGCCGAGAAATATAAAAAAAGACAGGTTAAACAGAATGAGAGGGTTCTTGAAGTATCCTCCGAAAGGGGAAATATCTATGATAGAAAAGGGAGAATTCTTGCCTTGACAGCCGATAGTTATTCCATCTATCTCCAAAATAAGGATATTAAAACATCCTTGAAAATTCTAAAAAAAGTTGTTTCCAAAATCTATTTTTCTCCCGATGAATATAAGAAGGTCAAAGCAAGGATTTTAAGAAAGAGAAGTTTTGTTTGGCTTAAAAGAAAAGCTAATGAGTTTGAAAAGGATAGGGTTATAAACCTTGGTTTTAAAAATGTGAATGTTATAAAAGAGAAAAAAAGATATTATCCCAATATGAGGCTTGCGTGCCATTTGCTCGGCACTGTTAGTGTTGATAATAATGGTATTGAAGGGATTGAAAAAGAATATGATAAAAAACTTAAAGGTAAAAACGGGGAGATATTGATTAGGCGTGATGCAAGACAAAAGATATATGAAGTTCATAAAGTTAAAAATTGGCAAAGAGGTGATGATCTGACTTTAACAATTGATTCGGTTATTCAATATATAGCCCAAAAAGAGTTAAAAAAAGCGGTTGAGGAAAATAGGGCTAAAAGGGGCACTGTTATAGTTTTGTCCCCTTTTACCGGTGAGGTTTTGGCAATGGCTTCCTATCCCGATTTTAATCCCAATAATCCGAGAACTTTAACTCGGCTTAGAAGAAAAAATCTTGCGATAGAGCTTAATTATGAACCCGGTTCAACTTTTAAAGTTGTAACAGCCTCTTCTGTGATTGACAAGAAAAAGCTAAATTTAAGAAAACTGATATATTGTGAAGAGGGTAGATACAATTATAAGGGTGAGATATTTACCGACCATACGAGATTCGGGTATCTTACACCTAAGGAGGTTATTGCTCACTCATCAAATATAGGAACGATGAAGATAGCTTTATTTATTAAAGGGAGTGAGTTTTATCAGAAAGAAAAATATTTTGGTTTTGGGAAGAAAACCGGAATACAACTTCCGGGAGAGGCTTCGGGGGTGTTAAGAGCTCCTTCAAGGTGGAGTGGTGTTACACAAGTTTCAATGGCAATAGGATACGGTATAATGGTTACTCCGCTTCAAATGCTTCTTGCGGTAAATAGCATAGCCACGGGTGGTTATTTCGTATTACCCACCATCGTAAAAAACAAAGAGGGGAGAATCAGAGGATACAGAGTTGTTTCAAAGAGAACCGCAAGAATAGTTAAGAGTTTTTTAAAAGCTGTTGTTAAAATAGGAACTGGTAAGATAGCCGCAATAGATGGATTTGATGTAGCGGGAAAAACCGGAACAGCAAGAAAAGCAATAAACGGAAGATATTCTCAAAAAAAATATTATAGTTCATTTGTGGGTTTTGTTCCCGCGGATAAACCTGTTTTATCAATTATTGTTGTTATTGATGAACCTTCCGCTGATAAATATTATGGCGGAGAGGTGGCTGCACCTGTTTTCCGAAATATTGCGGAGCAAAGTTTAAGATATTTGAAAGTTTATCCCGATTTTCTCAAAGAAAGAAAGTTTATATTTGCCGAGAAGACTGTGAAAAAAGGAGAAAAAAATGCTGTTTCCTGAGCTTATAAAAGATCTTGAGGGAATTAAGGTTTTTAATATGAAAGAAGTGGATATAAGAGGTCTTTCCGATATATCCGGTAAAGTTAAAGCAAACTATCTTTTCGGAGCTTTTAAAGGGGAGAAAACCGACGGATTAAAATACCTGAATAATGCGATAAAAAACGGTGCTACGGCGATACTAACCCATACCCCTCCGCCTGACAATATCAGTCTTCCTTGGGTGGATTCGGATAATGAGAGAAAAACCTTCGCATTTATGACAAAGAGGTTGTTTGGCAATATTGATAAAATATTGAAAATAATAGGAATTACCGGAACAAACGGAAAAACTTCAATAACATATATATTGGAAGCTCTTTTAAATTATTTTAATTTTAAAACAGGGGTTATAGGCTCCGTAAATTACAGATGGGGAGATGAAAAAATAAAATCAAGGCTTACTACACCGCAAGCTCCCGAGATTTTTGAGTTGATGAGTAAAATGGTTGCCGCCGAGGTAAAAACTTTGATTATGGAGGTCTCATCTCATGCGATAGATACTGAAAGGGTTAGTAGCATTGATTTTGATTACGGGATTTTTACAAATCTCTCGGGTGATCATCTTGATTATCATAAAACCCTTGATAATTATTTTAGTGTTAAAAAAAGATTGTTTGAGATGATTGATAGAAGTGGGGGAAAATCATTTATAAATATTGATGATGACTATGGCAGAAAATTACTTTTATCGTATCCTGCTTCAACCGTATCTTACGGAGTGAATAATGAGGCTGATATATGGTGCAAAAATTATTCATTTGACAGAGATGGTTTGAAAGCGGAGATAAAAACTTTAAATAAAACAATTTATCTTAAAACAAATCTTTTCGGATTACCTAACTTATACAATATTTTATCTTCAATAGGCGTGCTTTTGTCTTTTGGTTTTAAAGCCGAAGAGATTGAGGAAGGGTTCGAGAACACCGATATAAGGATTCCGGGCAGACTGGAACGAGTGGAGAATCCTTTTGTTAATGTTTTTGTGGATTATGCTCATTCGGATGATTCTTTAAAGAATATTATTCCTATATTAAAGCAATTGCATTATAGTAGGGTGATAACTGTTTTTGGAGCCGGCGGAGACAGAGATAAAACAAAAAGACCGAGAATGGGAAAAGTCGCTACTGAATTATCCGATTTTGTTATTATCACTTCGGATAATCCGAGAACCGAAGATCCCGAGATGATTATTTCCGATATTTTGCAGGGAACCGTAAGAAACAATTATATTGTGATGGAGGATAGAAAAAAAGCCATAAGGGAAGCGGTTTCAATGGCAAGAGAGAATGATGTTGTTCTGATTGCAGGTAAAGGGCATGAGGATTATCAAATTATCGGAGAAAAGACAATTCATTTTTCCGATTTTGAAGAGGTTGAAAAAAGTATCAGGGAGATTAAAGGAGAATGGTAAAGATTAAAGTTGATTTTCTACAGGATATTAAAGGGCTGAAAAAAATGATAGGCAACAGGGAAAATGTATTCTCTGTTTTCGGTTATGATTCGAGATTAACCGAGAACGGGGAGTTATTTTTTGCTTTTAAAACGGATAAAAACGATGGGAATGATTATATAAAAAATGCCTTGAAAAAAGGTGCGATAGGATATATAGGGCAAAAAGAGATTGAAAATCTTAAACCCGAAAAAACAGGGATAATAGTGGAGAATACATTTGAATTTTTATATGAGATTGCTAAAAAGATTATAAGGACCTCCTCTTCAAAAATTATTGCTTTAACCGGAAGTGCGGGAAAGACAACAACAAAGGAATTCTTGTATGAGATTTTAAAACATAAAGGAAAATTATTTAAAACGAGGAGTAATTTTAATAGTGATATAGGTGTTCCTCTCGGCATACTCTCCGATTTTGAAAAAGATACTGAGATAGCCATATTTGAATTGGGAACAAACAGATTCGGGGAAATCAGTAAAAATTCATTATTAATCAGACCCGATATAGCGGCAATTCTTAATGTTCTTAATACACATCTTGAAAAATTGATTAATCTTGAAGGAGTTTTAAAAGCAAAACTTGAGATATTTGACGGACTTAAACCCGATGGAATTGCTGTTTTAAACTATGATAATCTTTATACAAAGAAAGCGGGAGACAGATTCAAAAACAGGATATTCTTCGGACAAAACCAGGGAGCTGATTTTATTTTTAAAACCATTAACAAAGATTTTTCGGGTTCGATAGTAAAATTAGCTTATAAAGGGGTGGAGAGAGAGCTTAAGACAAACCTGTTTTTATCCACCCATATAAATAATTTGGCGGCTGCCTCAGCTTTGGCTATGGCTTTCGGGTGTAATTTTGATGATATTGAAAAAGGTTTAAAAGATATAAAACCTCAAAAACACAGAGGGCAGATTATAAGATACAAAAACAGTTTTATACTTGATGATTCATATAATTCAAATCCCGATGCATTAAAACTTTTACTTGATGATTTTGCCAAAACAGAAGGAACCAAAACCATTATTCTCGGCGAAATTTTAGAACTTGGAGGTAAATCAAAAGAAAAACATCTTGAGTTGGTTGAAATAATAAAAAAATATGGATTTGATAAGATATATCTGATTAGAGGGGATATGGTCTATCCTTTTGAAGAATTAAAAAAAGATTCTTATTATCAAGATAAAGTCTATTTTTATGATTCTTTTTCCGAGTTTAAAGAGAGATTTTTTTCATTTGTCGGGGAGAGAACAAATATTCTCATTAAAGGCTCACATGGAACCGAACTATACAAACTTGTTGAGGAGTTGGAGAATGTATGATTTGAGAAATAGAAAAATAGGGATTATCGGTTATTCGAGAACAGGAAAAGCCGCCGCTGACTTTGTTAAAAGAAAAGGGGGAATTGTTTATATCTCAGATATTAATAAGAAAATCGAAAAAGAATTAAAAGAAAAAGGGTATAAATATGAACTCGGTAAAAATAGCTCGGATTTTCTCAGGGAAACTGAATTGATAATAATCTCTCCCGGGGTTAAGAGCGATCTTCCTTTTCTTAAAGAGTTAAAAGAAAAAGGGAAAAAGATTATTTCGGAGATAGAGTTTGCATCATATTTTATAAAAGGTAGAATAATAGGGATTACCGGCTCAAACGGTAAATCAACCGTTACTTCGCTTATATATCATATTCTTAAAGAGAGCGGTAAAAAAGTTGAAATAGTCGGAAACATAGGGTTTCCCTTCATTGACTATGTTGAAAATGATGCGGATTATTTTGTTGTGGAACTTTCAAGTTTTCAACTTGAAAATATATCCCGATTTAAACCGTATATATCCATACTACTTAATGTTACTCCGGACCATCTTGACAGATATGATGATTTTAATGAATACGGATTTGCAAAATTCAATATTTTTAAAAATCAGGATGAGAATGATTATGCGGTTTTGAACAAAGAAGATGATTTTACTATGAAAAACCTTGATAAAATCAGAGCCTTAAAAATATTTTTTTCAATTGAAAAACAAACTGATATATATGGAAAAGAGGGAAAAATATTATATAAAGGGGAAAAAATCATTGATATAAAGGATATCCCTCTTATAGGGATACATAATATTGAAAATGTAATGGCTGCAATAGGATGTCTGAAGATAATTGACATTGATAATAAAAAAATAGAGGAGGGGATAAAAACTTTCAAAGGGCTTGAGCATAGAACGGAAAAGTGCGGTGAAAGAAACGGAGTTATTTTTATTAATGATTCAAAAGCCACAAATATTGATGCAACTTACAAAGCTCTGAAAAGTTTCAAAAGTAATGTGATTCTAATTTTGGGTGGTAAAGATAAAGGTGGAGATTTTGCCTCCTTAAATAAAATAATAAAAGAGAGGGTTAAACTTGTTATATTGATCGGAGCTTCAAAAGAGAAAATAAAAAAACAACTTGATTCTAATATACCTATGATAGAAGTTGGTGGTATGAAGGAAGCCGTTGAAAAAAGTTACGAGAATAGTGAAAGCGGAGATGTTGTTCTTCTTTCCCCCGCATGTGCAAGTTTTGATATGTATGATAATTTTGAGGAAAGGGGAAAAGATTTTAAATCGCTTGTTGAAAATTTGATAAGAGAGGGAAAGAATGGTTAGAGATCAGGGGTTAAATATTAAACTTTTTATTGTTGTTATTTTTCTCTTGTTAGTCGGAGCCATAGCGATTTACAGTTCATCCGCCATTCTTTCCGCTGAGGTTTACGGATATTCCTATTATTTTTTCATTAAACATCTTATATATCTTTTTGCGGGTTTAATAATTATGCTTTTTGTAATATCTTCAAAATCCGAATTTTATAAATCCCAGGGATTTGTTTACGGATTGTTGATTTTATCAATAGCACTTTTAATGCTTACCCTTAATGCCCCTATTATAAACGGAACTCAAAGATGGATAAGATTCGGCGGGTTTTCATTCCAACCTTCGGAATTGGCTAAACTGAGTGTAATTCTTTATCTTGCGTATTATTTTTCACAGAAAAGGGAGATTGTTCTAAAGGGAGGTTCCGGTCTTTTGATTCCGGGTATATTCGTGGGGATAATAATCATTTTGATAGTAAAACAACCTGATATAGGGACTGCATCAATGATTGTTATTATCAGCGGTTTAATCCTTTTTGCGGGTGGTATAAGAATAAAATATATACTATATCTTATCTCTTTTTCATTGATATTTTTAATTTCAACCATACTACTCTATGATTATGCGATAAAAAGGGTTGTTGCCATGTTTGATTATGATTCGGATCCTCTCGGAAAGGGGTTTCAAATCGTTCAATCACTTATAGCCCTCGGCTCGGGTGGGTTTTCAGGTGTCGGTCTCGGGGATTCAACTCAAAAACTCTATTATCTCCCTTATGCTCATACTGATTTTATATTTTCCGTTATAGGGGAAGAGATAGGTTTTATAGCAACCTTTCTTATTGTTGTATCCTTTCTTGTTTTCTTCGTTGAGGGGATGAAGATAGCAAGAAATTCCAAGAATCATCAAAATATGCTTATAGCTTTGGGGGTAACAACATGGATAATCATACAAGCTCTTATTAATGTATCCGTTGTTATCGGAATTTTTCCTCCGAAAGGGATTCCCCTGCCGTTTGTAAGTTACGGAGGCTCCTCACTTGTGGTGATGCTTTTTGCTGTAGGTATTCTGATTAAAATTTCCATGGGGAAGACAAGATGAAAATATACGGAGATATAACCAAAATTTTTATGATAGGCATAGGTGGCAGCGGAATGAGCGGTATAGCCATTATTTTAAATAATATAGGGTATAAGGTCAGAGGATCTGATCTTAATACGGAAAGTGATACTGCAAAATACCTGAAACGAATAGGTATAGATTTAGTCAAAGGTCATAAGGCAGAAAATTTAATCGATGAGCAGGTAGTTGTTTATAGCTCTGCAATCAAATTTAATAATCCCGAACTCCTTGAAGCGAGGAGAAGAGGTCTTTTAATCCTGAGGAGAGCTGAGATGCTTTCCGAACTTATGAGATTAAAGTTCGGAATAGCTGTTTCAGGGTCTCACGGCAAAACCACCACCACTTCAATGTTGGGGCAAATATTGGAATATTCCTTATTTGACCCCACCATTGTTGTGGGAGGAAAAGTCAAGAATTTTAAAAGCTCCGCAAAGATAGGAAAAGGTGAGGTTATGCTTGTTGAAGCGGATGAAAGCGACGGAAGTTTCCTAAAATTTTCCCCCGCCGTTAGTATTATTACAAATATTGACAGAGAGCATCTTGATCATTATAAAAATTTTGAAGATTTAAAAGAGTCCTTTGTTAAATTCGCCAATTCGACCCCTTTCTATGGGATTGTGGTTGCTTGTTATGATGATGGGATAATAAGAGAAATAATCCCCGGTATAAACAGGGTGGTCAGAACATACGGTTTGAAAAAAGGGGCTGATCTTCGCGGAGAGATATTGGATGAGAAAAAATCAAAATTCAGAGTATATTGTGATGAGAAACCTCTCGGTGAAATAAAAATGAAGGTTATGGGGGAGCATAATATCAGGAATGCTCTTGCTTCGATTGCCGTTGCTCTTTATCTGAAAAAAATCCCTTTTGATAATATTAAAGAAGCCCTTGAATCCTTTGAGGGGGTTAGCAGGAGGTTTGATTTAAGGTATAAAGGTAAAATTTCCGTTGTTGAAGATTACGGACATCATCCGACAGAGATAAAGGCTACTGTTGAAATTGCAAAGCTTTATGGCGCTAAAAGAGTTGTAATGGTTTTTCAACCGCACAGATATTCGAGAACAAAACTTTTATTAAAAGATTTTCCCAAAGCTTTTAAAGGGGTTGATTATCTGATTCTAACTGATATATATCCTGCCTCGGAAACTCCTATTGAAGGGGTTAACGGGGAGCTGCTTTATAATGAAATTCTCAATAATGGATTTAAAAATATTAAATATATAAAAAATCTCGAAGATACTGTTGATTATCTATTTAAAAACAAGAAAGACGGTGATCTTATTATTTTTCAAGGAGCCGGAAATATAAGGAATATGATCCCTGTATTTATAGAGAGGTTAAAAAATGAATAGATCATCATATGTTTATTCCGCCGGATACGGAGGGATGTATAAAAAGATTAAAAACCGAGAAAAACCTTATAAAAAAAGAATCGGTCAAATTAAAAAAGCAATTAAATATATAATTATCCTTTTTATAGTTTTACTTTTTATTTTTCTCGGGAGTAAAATTTTCAGATATTTTACAACCTCCCCCGTATTCTCTTTAAAAGAGATTAAGATAGATGTTAAATCTCGGAGAACAAAAGAGATCTTATCGGAGGTTTTGGATAAATATAAAAATAAGAATCTGTTTTTATTGAATACTTATAAGATAAAAGATCAATTGGGGAAATTCCCTGAAATTAATGAGATTGTTATAAAAAAAGAGTTTCCTTCTTCCATGGTAATTAGTGTGAAAGAGAGAATCCCGTTTATTATGTTAAAGAATCATAAATATTTTTTGATTGACAGGGATGGTTATATAATAAAAACATCTTATAAAAAATTTAACGAGAATGTGCCGACAATATTTTTTAATGGTGGAGATATCTTTAATCTTTTACCTGTAAATGAGCTTAAAAGATTTATCGGATCAAAATATTATAAAAAAGATATGGTAATCTATTTTATAGAGCCCTACGGAATCACTGTTTTTGATGGCAATAAAAAGATTTTTCTCGGAAAGGAGAAGATTGTTGAAAATTGGGAACACTATTTATGGATTAGAAAAAATATTTTCAAAGGGACAAAAAGATATGAATATATAGATCTCAGATTTAATGATAGAGCGTATATAATGCCACTTAACGGAGGTGCAAATGCCGAGGGATGATTATTTTGTAGGAATAGATGTGGGAACCGATAAAATTGTTTGTTTAATAGGGAAAATGGGAGAGATAGAGGAGATAAATATTGTAGGTATGGGGAAAGCTCCCTCAAGAGGGGTTAAAGCGGGAAGCATCGTTGACCTTGATGCTGTTTCGGAAGATATAATGATTGCGATTAATGAAGCTGAAATGATGGCTTCGGTTAAGGTTGAAGAGGCGCTTGTTTCAATATCCGGAGCTCAAATCAAAAGTGTAAATTCATCGGGAACAATAACTGTTTCAGGCAAGGAGAAGATTACCGAAAATGAGATTGAGAAAGTTTTACAGCAAACAAGAGAATTCTCAATGCCGAAGGACAGGGATATTCTGCATCTTGTCCCTCAGGAATATAAACTTGACTCTCAGGAGGGAATCGTAAATCCGATAGGGATGTCAGGGCATAAACTTGATGGTAAGGTTCATATAATAACAGCTCTTAAAGCATCAATTAATAATCTGATGACATGCGTAAATAAAGCGGGTGTTGAAGTTAAAGGGATTGTTCCCTCTTTTATTGCAGCTGCGGAGACAATTTTAAATCATGATGAAAAAGAGTTGGGAGTCGGGCTTATTGATATAGGAAAAGGGACAACGGATATGGCTTTTTATGAAAACGGCAGTATATGGAATAGTTTTGTTATCCCTGTCGGGGGATATTATTTTACAAGTGATATTGCAATCGGACTAATGACTTCTATCGGGGAGGCTGAAAAAATCAAAAGAAAAGATGGAACAGTTATTGTTCCCGAAGATAGTGCGAACAGGACAATAACATTTTCAACAAGTAAAGGGGATAAAGAAAAAACAATCCCCATAGATATATTGGTTGATATACTGAATCCGAGGGCAAAGGAGATTCTCGGGATAATAAAAGATTCGTTAAAACAACAGAATGTTTTCGATAGAATGAATTCGGGGATTGTTATAACCGGAGGGACCGCTAATCTTCAGGGGTTTACAGATGTAGCGGAGGAGATATTCGGTATTCCCGCGAGAGTGGGAAAACCGGGAAAAAATCTTGAAGGGTTGGCGGAAAGAGTTTCGCATCCCGAATATTCTGTTGCAGTCGGATTACTTTTTATGGCTTCAAGGGAAGAAAACGGAAGGAGAGGCTTTAAGAAAAAGGGTGTGTGGGGAATTTTAAAAGGGTTGATAGATAAATTTTAAAATGATTAAATATAATATTAAGGAGGATGATATGAGAGAGACACCGATGAGAATTACTCCCGCGGAAATAGGGGAAAATTTAACCGATATAAAAGTTATCGGAGTCGGCGGAGGTGGTGGTAATGCATTGAATCATATGATTGAAGAGGGGATTCAGGAAGTAGAATTTATTGCCGTTAATACGGATGCGCAAGATCTAAAGAAAAATAGAGCTGATATTAAGATTCAGATAGGAACAAAACTGACAGGTGGAAGAGGCACAGGAGGGGATCCTAAAAAAGGGGAGGAATCCGCAAGAGAAAGTGAAGCACTTATCTATGAGAAAATCGGAAAAGCAAATATGATTTTTATCACAGCGGGGATGGGTGGCGGAACAGGCACCGGAGCATCCCCCGTAATTGCCGATATTGCAAAGAAAAATAATATATTGACCGTGGGAGTAGTAACGATTCCTTTTAAATTTGAAGGTGAAGCTAAGATGAACAAGGCTTTAAACGGGATTGAATCTCTTAAAAAAAGTGTTAACTCTCTTATTATTATACCTAATGATAAAGTCAATATGCTTGGCAATGGGAAAATCCCCTTAACTCAGGCTTTTAAAGAAGCTGATTCTCTACTGACCAATGCTGTAAAAGGAATCGCAGATATAATCACATCCGTTGGTTTTATGAATGTTGATTTTGAGGATGTAAGAACCATGATGAGTATAGGTGGGCACTCAATAATGGGAATGGGTGAAGGTGAAGGTGAAGAAAAAGTATTTGATGCAATAAAAAGAGCTGTCGAAAATCCTTTAATTGATGATAAATCAATAAGAGGAGCAAGGGGGATTCTTGTTAATTTTACATGTGGTGAGGATACTACGATAGAGGAGATAACAAAAGGTGTTGAGTATCTGACAAAAGAATCCCAAACAGATGCCGAGATAAAATTCGGTGTTGTTATAGACGAGAAATATGAAGGAAGAATAAAAGCGACTGTTATTGCCACAGGATTGCCAGATAAACACTATAAAAACAGAGAGATGAATGTTGACAGGGGTTTGACTGTTAATCCCCCTGTTCGGGAAACACCTGTTGCAGTGTCCGTTAATCCATCCTCATCTTCGAGTATAGCGAATTGGGGCTCAACCCCTTCCGATTTTGAGGAACCCACATTTAAAAGGTTAAAAAAAGGAAACAGCAGGATTTTGTAATAAAAAATTCCGAATTATCCGTTTATTGATTTATTTGATTTGATATTAGAATATCTATTTTTTCTTTTTCAGAATCTCAAGTCTGAGTTTTTTCATCTCCTCTTTTAACTTTCTTAATTCATCTTGTATGTTTTTTTTGATTGAGGGGTAATTGTTTTTTAACTCTTTTCTTAATTTACTCATCTCCTTTCTTAATCTTTCCATATGATATCTTATCTTTTCACTCTCTTTTAATTTTTTAAGTTTTATCTTAATCTTTTTAATATTTTTATTAAAATCATTAAAAGGATAATACCAGGGTGATTTATCGGGGAGTATTGAAAATTTCAATAATTTTCCCCCTCTGTAAAGTTCTATTCTCGCTTTTTCATTATCTTTTAATGAATTTAATATCTCTCTTATTTGATCTACGGAGCCTACCGTTTTCCCGTTTACTCTGACTATGATATCACCGACTTTTAGTCCCCCTTTGTGGGCGGCTGATTTTTTACTCACCCTTGATATGAGTAAACCTTTTCCCTCTTTGATTTTATACAATTTTGCGAGTTCGGGGGTTAATTCGTAAACCTCTATCCCTAAGACTCTTGATCCGAAAGATTTTATTATGATTTTCTTTACTTTCGGTATTTCCGGTATCTCGGATATTTCCGGTAAGTCGGGGAATGGTTTTTCTTTTAAAAGTTCCATCTCACGATTTTTTTTGGATTTTAACTCCAATTCATATCTGTTCTTATCTTTTCTTTCTCCCATAACAATGGTGAGATTTTTAATTTTATCCCCCCTTTTTATTTTTATATAAAATTTTTCATCAGGAGTGATTTTCTTAATTGATTTTACAAGTTGTGGATATGAGTTTATCTTCTGTTTTCCTATCATAAGGATTATATCCCCTTTTTTCAAACCGTATTTTTCCGCTGACGAACCTTTAACAATATCTTCAATAATTATATTCCCTTTATGCTCTTTTGCATAAATCCCGAGAAAACTTCTTCTGACTTTACCGAACTTTTTTAATTGTTCGGCTATATACAGAGCTTCCCGGACGGGAACAGCATAGCAGAGTTTATTGCTTGTAAAACTTTCACTTTTTATAATTAGATTATCTTTATATGTTTTAAAAACATAGTTGGGGGTTGTTGAAAATCCGTATCTTCCCCTGATTATTCCGACAAGTGCCCCTGTTTTATCAACTACTGCTCCCCCTGAAGCTCCCGGAACAACAGGTGCATTAATTATGAGGGTATCATCCGATTTACTGCTTACTATTCCATTATATATCGAAGGGAAATTACTGTAAAAACTTCCTATTAATGCAACCCAATCTCCGATATTAATATCATTAGATATTTTGACAGGGATAAGGGAGTTATTATTAACTTTTAAAAGAGCGAGGGAGGATTCATGATCTTTTCCTATAAGAGTTGCGGGAATCTCCTTTTTATCATATGTGATTACATAAAGTTTATCGGATGATCTGTTTAATATTATAGCGGATGTAATAATAAGGTTCTTATCTACAACTACTCCGGAACCTATATAATTTTTATTTTTTTTATTTATAACTTGAACTATTGATTTTGAATTCTTTTTTAAAACATCTTTTGCGGGATTATCCGCAAACAGGAAAAAAGTCAGGATTATAATTGCTATAAGGATTATTATTATTTTTTTCATAATGGTTTCCTCCCCTTTTTATTTTTTTGTATCATCTCAATTGCATAATTATTAATACTGTCCGAAGATGCGAAATCCATATTTTCCACTATGGGAACATCTTTTCTTTTGACATTGTTTTTTGATCTTAAAAAATTATTAAGGATATTATTATGTTTCAAAATAGGTAGTCCGAAGAAAAGTAAAAGAAGAATGAAAATCATTGCAATCGAATAACTTTTCTTTCTAAAAGTCTCTTTTCTTCGTATTTTTTCAAAAACCATATCTTCAAAATTTTCGGAAACAGAATCATTCAGGATTTCTCTGTTTCGGGTTTTAAAAATCTCTTTTATATCATTCATTAGGTCCTCCATTAAATTTATCATATTTTTCTTTTAATAGTTGTTTTCCTCTGAAAACGAGTGATTTAACCGTTCCCACAGGTTTATTGAGAATATCCGATATCTCTTCAAAAGAAAATTCCTCAATCTCCTTCATTATAATGGGAGTTTTATATTTTTCGGGAATCTCCTTTAAAAGTTCATTTATCAATATTTTACTATCATCTTTTGTATAATAATTATTTTCACTTCTCCATTCTGAAAAGGGTAAAAATCTCTTTAATTTTCTTTTCTTTATCTCTTTCAATGAAAGATTTGTTGCTATTTTATATATCCAGGGTTTGGGATTATCCGATTTGAGTGTGTGTGCTTTAAAATATACCCTCACAAAAGTTTCCTGCGTTAATTCTTCGGCAAGCTCTCTATTATTAATCATCAGGTTTATATAATTAAAAATCATGTTTTTATA
>Ga0256835_1000138_pt1 | contig 59050 bp, 76 predicted proteins | sample PIR30metaG_FD_185972 | JGI IMG/M metagenome (GOLD analysis project Ga0256835, IMG submission 185972) | Hydrothermal vent microbial communities from East Pacific Rise, Pacific Ocean - PIR-30 | ecosystem: Environmental > Aquatic > Marine > Hydrothermal vents | place: Pacific Ocean: East Pacific...
AGTAATCACTTACAGATACATGCCCTGGTTCAAATTTGAGGAAGAGAATGGTAAGATCAGGATAGTTGACTTTGATACTCAACCACTAGAATCATGTAGTTACCCGTTGAAGAATAGGGAGTACATATGTGAGTACTGTGAGGAACTGTTAAACGGAGTATGGCGTGAGCCTGGCAAACAGCATTATAGTTATGGTGCACAGATGAGGAGGTTTGGCTATGAGCTATCCGTCTTCGCTGATAAGTTAGTGGATAAGTACTTTAGGAGTGGTTTCATGATTAGGAGGGTACTTGAGATACCGACGCCAGTAGAGGAGAACATTGCTGAAGGACTCAGAGAACTATTTACACACTTAAAGATAGATCAGCTGGAGGAAGTGATTAGGGAATTAGAGAAGAATCCTTATGAGCGTTGTTACTTGATATGTTTCTGGGATCCCTTCCTAGATACAGCTATACTACGTGCTCAGCCCTGTTTCAATTTGGTACAGTTCATGATTAATCCTGAATCTAATACTCTAGAAGTAGCATGTTACATGCGTAGTCACGATTTCGCACAGGCACATCTAGCAAATTATTATGGACTGTCAGCTATTGCACGCTACGTAGAGTATAGGTTGAGGAAGGATGTTCCAGACAGGTTTAATGATCTTAAATTAGGTGAGCTTCTATGGGTAATATATAGCTGTCATATCTATCTGTGAGATTATGACGAATGTTGAAGTGTTAAGGTATCTACATAAGATTGATGCTTATAGCTGCGTTAGCGGCGGTTTAACTTGTCTATACGTTACTTTGAGCAGGCTGTTATCTAGTTTAGATAATTTTGACCTTGTTAGGAGGCTTCTAGATATGTTAGAGGAGGATCTTACTGAGCTATACATCTGTTCTCAATACCTAGAAATGGAGGGAGAAGACGAGATGTTGAGTAAAGTTAGACATATCATTGCTCTTGTTGAGCAGGTTACCTATCTATTAAAGAAATATCTTAACCGTGAGATAGGTAGGGAACATATTGCTACTAAGGTTGAGAAGCTTGTTAGATTGGTCGAGCAGCTGCGTGATGATGCTAGACGTAGAGTAGAGGAACTTAGATTGCTGCTACCTAAATTATCATAGTATTCTGAGAACCATTAAAAATCTGAACATAATTCTAATACTGTGCTAGGAAAGATGATTAGTAGCAAGATTATTCGACATGTTAGAGGTGTTGAAGGTTTTGATAATGTTGAGGAGCTTGTTAGGAAGATTGCTGAGCTTGGATTGGATAGACCTCTAGCTGAGCTCTATATGTTGACTGGTGAGGAGATTCCTATCTTCTCTTATTATCATAATGTTTATCTTCCTATTGGTCGAGCAGTACTACCATTACCAGAACACTCGGTCATCCTATTTGCTTCTCCTTTAGAACCTAGGAGGATTATTACTGTCCTAGAGCCCTATATTACGAATCCTAGCTTACTAGATGAAGTTAGGAGATATTCGAATCATCGGTTAAGGCATGTTCCAGCTACTTCTACAATAGTGAACACTGAGGCAAATTATAGACCTATACTAGACGAGATGCTGCACATATTGAAGAGGATTGGTCTTAGGCTTCCTACAGTGGAATGGGTAGAGCCTCTACTAGCCTATCTACCAGATGAGTTGGTAAGTTACCTAGAGGATCAGCTAGTCAAGCTCTTCTACAGTTACCAGTTTCTTAAAAAATTAGAAAAGTTCTATGATAAACTTCCTAGGAGAGAAAGAGAGAAGTTTGTAAACTTTCTTAGATCTTTCCCATACATTTTCTATAGTGAGATTCGTCTAGGAGATACAGTGTTTAATGCCCCAGAGCATCTCTATACTGTCCTGCTACCCGATAATGAGAAGCTTAGTCTAATATATGATGAGGACGTGAGCAGGCTAATAGCTATGGTTAATAATAACCTAATAATGAGACCAGAAGCAGAACATGGATTGATTATTGACCTGCTCCCAACCTCAGGAGAAGGTAAGTACATTTATAAGGGTTCGAAACCTATTGAGCTAGTGGTTGAGAGATCTTATACTATTCCAAACCCATTAACAGGCAGAGGAATACATGTGCGAGAGGTAGCGGTACCTGATATATTCCGCTTCTATCTATACTAGAAGATGCAGGTTAAGTCTATACTAGCATTATCTTCTAATAGTGAGAAAGTTGGGGGCTATCTATGTCTCCTCATCTATAGTCTCGATTTCTTCCTTGTTAGGAAGATTACTAGGATACTTATCAACAAGATCAGCTTCCTCCTAGATAGAGAGTTCAAGCATAGGCTAGGTATCAGATTAACAGATCTAGAATATGTAAAATATTTCAAGGGAGCATACTGCCCCAAGCTGATGGAGGGTCTAGAAGAGCTTGCTAGCTATGCCTATCTTTCTAAGGGCGTATATGAGTGGGAGTATATTATTCTAGATAGGGGGAGACTGAAGACCCGAGCTGGAGAACTGTTTGAAGAGTTGAAAAACAGGGTCAAAATGTTGGGTCTAGATTGGAAACCTGTTAGGCACATATTTGTCTCTACTATACGTCGAGGAGCATTACTATACAAGACAGGTAGATTAGTAAGTTACACCTCTTCTCTCCCAGAAGTGGAGAAGACCGCGCTGGGTAACATCATAGTTATATGATTAGGAATGCATCGTCTTGAGACGGGGGAGTTACAAGTGTAGGTGTTCTTCTATGTATGGTTAAACCTTAAGTTTTCTATAATCTAACTCTTCTTATGGAGTTGGTCAACATTTTTGCATGGTCTACCCTATGCATACCCTGTGAACATGTTCCACTGTTCTATGGTGAATATCTTCAACATATATGCGGATTCTGCTCAAGCTATGGGAATCATAGGGATCTGTGGGTTAGACCCTTCGACCAGCAGAGCCTAATCAGATGGGTTCTGAGGAAGGTTGAGGAGCTTGATCCTGAGGTTGTAGAGGTACAGGGAGAGTTTGACCCGCTTGACCCTCCATTCTATGTAAACACTATTCACCTGGTTTCATGGCTCTTAGCTAGGGGGTACCGTGTAAAATTGTTTACTCACTTGTTGAGACCTACTACCTATATAGTGAACTTTATTGATGAGGTTACTAAGCATGTTGGATCTAGTTTACAGGTTGTTGAGAACTTGGAGATTCATACTTCTATTCATGCTCTAGATATGAATGTGCTCAAGTGGATATGGGTTAAAACATATGAACGTGATGGATTACTTGGAATCATCTATGATTATCATTACCTTATTAAGAATATTCTCATGCTTAGAGGAATGGGTTTTAAAATAGGTGCTCACTTTGTTGTTACTAGTGTCAATATTAGGGAAATATTTAACGTCTACATGCTCTGTAATTACCTAGGAATAGAACAGTTAAGCTTCCTAAGACTAGCACCTCAGGGGCTAGCATTAGAGACATGGAACATTTATGCTCCTACAGTAGAGGAGTGGGTTCTAATATATTCAAAGTTTCTTAGATTAATGAGAGCGAAATACTATATTGAGACTGGGATAATTGTTGATCAGCTTTTCAAGGAGTATGATAGGATTAGGAGTATCCTAGAAAATAGGTATGGATTGAAGCTCTATAGGTTCCCTATACAGTGTAGGGACTGGTTCAACCTCACAGTACCAAGGTTTGGCTGTCCAATTAACTGGTTCTTCATTCTCAGGGACTCGGAGACTCTTAGAAACGAGAATGATATTGTGTTAAAGTTAATAGAGAAGAAGTATCAGGCACCGAAATGTAGTGCAGTAACTAGGAGTGGAGTATCGATCGATGTTGGAGGATACATGCCATGTATCGGGTTCAAGGACTGGGTAAGGTGTAGGGACTTGAAGGAGCTTGACAGGTTTAGGACTAAGCTAGCTAGGGAATACGTAGCTGAGGAATGTAGGAGCTGTAAGTACTTTACTACTTGTCTAGGCAAATGCTTCGCACAGAAGTGGGGGCTTGGCGTAAAAGTTGATCCTTTATGTAGGATCGTTAGATCATATAAGGAGGAGATTGCTAGAAGAAGCTTAAACAAATATAACATTAAGCTCTAGATAATGCTACATATTTCAACTTATCTTAAAGGGAAAATTTAAAAATTCTTTAAAGAAGTTTAAGATAATGAGCTTAAAATTCAATATAGGAGTAGAAACTGTAGAACCCGAGAAACTAGGAATAGAGAAGTATTCTATTCATATAGATAGGTCAGAGATGCCATACGTAATGACTATTATACTGCGCTCCGATTCTACTCCAATAATAATACCAAAAATAGTCTATACTGACCCTATCCTAGAGCTCACACTGCTCGACTTAGCATGGAGCAGTGTTACACCAGTGCCTTTACCAGTGAAAATATGGAGAAGAACATTATACATATTGTGGAAACAGCTGGATAATGTAATGGTTGAGGACTATGCTGATCTAGAGAAAATAGTACATGATATATCCATTATATTACAATATGGGATACACGTCCTCGAAAAATACTCACTACATCCATGCCCATGCCTCAACGATGTGACTCTACTCTCAGCTATGCTAATAAACGAGAAACTTCCACCTAACATAGAGGAATATGTGAAACTTGTAAAAGAGGCATCACAACTATATAGGACTGCAGTAAAAGCCTTGAGAGGACTGGAAAAAATAGAAATCGAATACTCAAATAACATAGACAATGTAGAAGAACACTAATAGTTTTATCCTTTTTTCAAAAAAAGAAATTGAAAGTTTTCTTTTTTTGAAAAAAGGATAAAACTTAAAAATTCTTTAAAGAAATTTCACTTAATGACAATGAAAATAAAAGTCGGAGTAGAACTTATAAACCCAAGAGAACTAGGGTTCGACAAGGTTGAAAACATAATTCACTCTAATACAATACCATTCGTACAGACCATAATACTGTCACGACACAATGTGCCCCTAGTAGTTACACGGTTCATATATCCGCTTTTTAATCTAAGGTACTGTGATGAATTCGATTATAATTGCAATGGTATTAACATGATAACTTTGAAAGAAATTGTTGAAAACGGTAAAACACCAGATCATGACTATCCAACAAAACCTTGGATAGAAACTCTAAGAATATTAAGACAGCAGTTAGAGAGAATTGACCTACAACTCCACGAAGTGGAGAGGATTAAAGAAGATCTAGCTGCAATAGCAAAATTTGCATTAGAGAGAAGAGGGGAGTATAGAAGCATAGGAGAAATACTAGAACTGTTTGCATTTGAAGAATGGAAAGAACTTAAAGAAATACTGGAATATATAGAGGAGAAGGAACCATATAGAGGTAACAGGAAGTATATTGAAATAGCGAAAGAAGCGTTTGAATTATTGAAATTAGCGTTTAAACTTGGGGAAAAACTAGAGGAACTAGAATGTGAACCTATAGAAGAGGATAGTGACGAGATAGAATAATCTCTTCTTTACTTCTATCTCCTTTCTATCTTTCTTATTCTCCTATTTCTCTTTTACTTTATTTTCTTAGGTTAATATTTTAAAATTCTTTAAAGGAATTCAAGATAATGGGCATAAAAGTAAGAGTTGGTTATAGAAAATATATAGAAATTGCTAAAGAAGCTTTAGAACTTTTAAAGAAGGTTAAAGGATTAGAAGAAAAATACTGGAAATAATATTTCTACATTTCTCCTAGTTCTTGTTTTATTTTCTCTTCCTCTACTCTATACTTATCTACCCTTTCTACTCTATTCTCCTCTACTTTCCATATGTATGGTATTGTGTCTAGGCAGTCCTCCGTGTTAGTCTCTATTAACACTATACGTCCATGTTCTATTAAGGGTAAAAACATGTAGAGGAAAGCCCACTCCTTATAGAACGATACTGTAATAGGCTCAGTTAAACAGAATGGACATAGAAACTCCTTCCTCCATGTCTTCTCTATCTGTTCCTCTTCTCCCTCAGACGTTCTGTGCATATGACTTGCTCTGTCTTCTATAACTTTCCCATCTTTAACCTTCAAGAACACATTTAGATTATCTCTGCATGTCAATATAAATTCGCCGTCAATTCTTGAAATTATTTTAGGAATATTGTTTCTTCTTAGGAGTAGAAACTTTACATCTTTTACCTCATCATCATGTTCTAGTTCTACTATAAAACCAAAATTAAAGAGACATTTATTACACTTCATTAAGCAGATTCTCAAGTTATAATTCCACTCTTCGTTCCATAGATCCACAACTTGCAATGTATCATTTAAACAGTTTGGACATGTTGTCACTTTTTTCTCATATGGCGCATTTCTTAATTGCCTTGGGATAACGTACTTTCCTATTTGTTTTCCATCGATGAGGATTAGCTCTTTTGTTTTCATGTTTCTTTAATTTGTTTAAAGAATTTTTAAGTTCTATCCTCTTCTTATGATTTTTTCAACAAGGGAATCCACTGTTTGTAGTCCTTCTACTGATGGTTTTTCTGGGCGGAATCTTGGCAGTATCTCTGGTAGGTTTAGTAGGAACTCTGCTGCGGCTAGAACATACTGCCAGTAGTTGTACATGTTGTTGAGCTCTTCAGGTGGGCTTATTCTAGTGGTCGCACTTTCCCGCTTACCATCTTTATCATATCGTAACATCATGTAGATGTCATTATCATAGATATATAATGTTAGATCTACGTTACGTACCGTCTCTATTCCACTATAATCAGACCACACTATAGTGAACTCTGGTATATGCATTCTAGCTTCTATTACCGTCATATTATTAAACTGCTTTCTTAACCTCTTGAGAACATGTTTATACAGGTAATCAATCTTTAACCAGATTCCTAACAGCTCCCTATTCAGCTTCTCATAGTACTCTATTACACGTCTCTTCCAGCCGTCAATAGCTTCCACCCCAGTCCAGATAGTTATATACCCTATAACATTAATATTTGGTATAGAGATCCTATTCAGCTCATCCTCATCAGGGAGCAGTGCAATCTGTCTTAATCGTTGTATAATGCTTGCAAGCATATTTCTAAAATCTTTCAATACTAGCTTAGTCGCCTCAATCTCTAACTTAGTATTGATTAGTGAGTTCACAATGTTGCCAGAGACGTTACATATCTTGGTTAAAATATTAGCAAATTCTTGTAACTTTCCTAACCTCCCGCTCTTAGAGACATAAGTATACCAGCATCTCCAACTGTAGTCTGAGAAGCCTCTAGGAGTCAATACAACTGAGAAAAACGTTTCAAGACGACGACGATCATAACACGCATAAACAATGTTATAAATAGTGTCGAACTTACCTCCCAACTTTCCTAATACATTATCAATAAATTCAAGTATAGTGTAAATATCATCCTGCACATATCGAAGCACAATGTCACTAGTAATCTCAACTTTCATGCTCTCTAACCGCTTAGAGAAGAGCAGTAGATCATGCTCTAACGTATCAACATCTATACTATTATAGAGCTCACTAATTAGATCAGGAATACTACCCAACTTATCTACTATAGCTCTAATAAGTATATAACGACTATATATTGACTCTAGGGTGACTAGGAGACAGTTAGATTGTACATTTCCAAACTTTATCCTCCCCACGTAACAATCAAACAATGTTGACTGCGCTTCTGGAACATCTATATGTAGTAGATTAAATAGGTCGAAATATTCTTTCAAAGCGTATAATACGCCTGAAAGAGTATACAGGGTACCAGGTTTCAAGCCTAACCTCATTTCTGCCTCGCTCAGCAATGTAATTAGTCGAACATCGCTATCATTTATTAAACGAGGCTTAATCTTCTCAAGATACTTCTCCAAATTTGGATATTCTCTTCTTCTCGTTTCTTTTTTCTCTGAAATAGTTTCAGAATGGACTATACTGTTTATTCTGTCCATGTTTCTTAAATTTCTTTAAAGTCTTTTTAAACTTTCCCTTTCAAACAATGGATCAATCTTTTCAATTCTTCGTAACTGGATGGGAGAACATCCTCTATCTTACCATACTCTACTATTGTTGGAAGGTTAAGTAGGAAGGTTGCTATAGTGGTCACAGTAGCTAGGTTATGTGCTGGTTCTATATCAAAGAAGTTCTCTCCAGAATTCTCCCTCCTATATTCACAGTATATCCTATCCCTATAAACATATAATGTTAGGTCAACATTATGATAGGTCTCCCTATTCAGTAGAGAATCAACATAGTGAAAGACTGGTGCTGACAGACTTATCTTTACTAGCCTAGCAGTATCATATTGCTTCTCTAGGATGGACATTACTTTCCTATAAGCCTTCTCAAACCAGTAACATAATGATACTATCCTCCTATAGAGCATCATATAGTAGTTCACTACCTTCCTCTTCCACTCATCTATGAAGCCTATACCTGTAAAATATGGAGAGGGAATCCTGACGGGAGCTACAAGCTCAGTCTCAGGTACCTGTTCTAGCGACTGTTGGTCAGGTAGTGCTGGTAGTTCTATTGATAATTTCTTCAACGTTTTCCTACACTCCTCTGCTAGCTCTACAAGCATGCTCGAGATCTGTTCTAGAACGTAGAGCTCTGCACCATCAGCAATAATGTGACGTAGAACCCCTATCTGTATGATAGAGTTCTCATCATCTCTAAAATATTTCCTAAACTTCATAACTATATCCATCATGTGCCTGATCTTAGAAGCTAGATATAGCCACGACTCGTAGTAGTGACCCGTAACGTTTAGAGCACTATAGAACTGACTATCATACCAAGGTCTGAGCTGTATCAGTACTTCTAACTTATTTCCCAGCTCGCCTATAACCTTATCATAAAACGATAAGATAGTATAAATATCATCTCTAATATATGTCTCAACGATGAACCTATTTATCTTGATCCTCATCTTACTTATCTTATCATGAAAGCTCAAACATTCATCAACTATCTTACTATTATAACTTAATCCTCTATATAGTTCCTCTATGAGGACAGGATATCTACCTAACTTCTCTACTACCGACCTAATAATAATATAGTTCGCATATAACTCGGTAAGTATCTGAGCGACTTTACCTTTCCCTATTCTCAGCCTCTCTTCTACAATATCTGTTAAAGATCTAATCATAGTTGTCTCATATAGGTTAAACATGTCTAACCTAGCTCTAAGATATTGAGATAATCTGAACGTGGTCACTATTATTCCCCTAGGAAGCTGCAGCTCATCTTCTAACATGATGAGCATCTTCATCGCATTAATATTATAAGTTCCTAAGAATGGTAAAATGCCGAAACTTGGAACATATTTTTCAAGATTTGGAAACCTTGAATCACTATCTTGTCTATCAAGATCATGCCTAGGAGGAACTACGCTCCTTATCCTATTCATATTTCATATCTCTCTAGAAGTCTTTTAGCATTTACGTAACACTTATTTTTCCTAGTTTACAACTCATTATTATGACACTGAGATGCTTCATCCGTAACCTAGCATGGAACCTCGTCTATAGGCTCAGCAGTGAAGTAGGGATAGAACCTAAAATGCTGTTGCAAGGGTTCAAATGTATTGACATACTGTGGCGCTGCTATATGGACAATGTTAATCTTAGAGTTCAGAAGCAATGTGAGGACTATGTTAAGTATGCTACAGCTAGAGTAGATACTAACCACCTAGCTGAGCTGGACTCTACATTAGACATATATATGAGGAAGCTTGCAATCATAAAATGGATATATGAGATACATGGATTACTTGAACCACCACTACTGAGACTAGCAAAACACGAGGACGGGACGTTCAAGCTAGAGAACGTGAGAAACATATCACCACTAGTACCGAGGATAGATCTAGACAAAGTAAGTAAATACTATAGACAGCTGAGACTGAGCGACCTAGTAGAGTTCACTAGCAGGGTGACGAACCATCCAAAGTATAGGAAAATAGAGGAGATCTATAATAATGACCTGAAACCTAGAATAATCACAGTCTTCGACTACGCTTTCACAGAGCTAGTAAGCGAGGACGAGGTAAAGTGGCGCTACAGTTCAGGTAAAGAACTGATACCATACATCTACCGCCTCATCAACGGTGTAAGAAAGGTACGAGACTACTTTAAGGAGCTGACAGGTAAGGCACTACTAGAAGCCAGACTACTAAATGTAGAGCCAAGCACTGAAGCCCTACTGCTAGAGGATAGGGAACTAATAAAAATAGAGTTAAACAGGAACATTAATCTTGAAGAAATTAATACTCTCCTAGAGAAGGCTACAAGAAAAATCAATACGATACTGAACGACCTATATAGAGACTGCAAGCTCATAGTTGACCTATATAACAAGACGCTTACAGTCTTGACAAGAAAGTTGAAACCATTTACCCTATACTATGCAGGAAAAGTAAGGTATAGGATACCACTATTCTTCTCTCTTAGACTAGACGAGGAAGAGAAGGAGCTCTACATAATGAACTGTCTAGACCATGTTGAGCTCTATATTAATAGTACTGTACCTATAGTAGAGACATTCTACCCATATAAGGGAAGACCAACAGAACTATACAATATTAATCACTGCCTAGAACTGCTCCTAAACATTAGCAACATAGTGAAAAGCGAGCCAATGGAGAACGAAGACCTGAAAGAATTGAAGGAACATGTAAGAAAAATATTACACAGATACATTTAAGGTCAGACCCTTCTCAATAAACAGTCTAGACCTACCTTCACAATCTAAAAGACAAGTTAACAAAAAACCAGATACGAATATTATCACTATGCCATGCTTAGAGGTGAATACTTAAATAGTGATAGATATGTTACTCTTCTATGAATTTCGTAGTCTTTTTCGCTCTTTTAAATGGGACTCTGCTCACGTGGATTGGTGTAACCCTCGTGTTTAATGCCGCATACATGGAAAAGAATGAGAGGATTGAAGCTGGTGGGTTTTCGTTCGCTATAGCTGTTGCATTTGCAGCTGGGGTTGTTACACTCGTGTTCTGGGTTAAATATTTCCATGATTGGTACAATGCTCTAGTCACTAAGAAGGATCTAGTAATAATGCTTGTCCTACTATGCTATATGCTTCTACTATCTATCAGCTATTATAAGCTGTATAAGAATCGTAGCAGTCTAGCATGGTTAGCTGCTTCTTCTATTGCTGCTGCCCTATGTATCGTAACCTGCCTACCATATTTTCGACTTCTCTTATAATTGAATGAAATATTCTGAGACTCTCCTTGAACCTTGGATCTAGTTTTCTGCTTCCTCTAGCTGTCTCAAACCTATAATATTTCTCTAGCTCGGGAAAGCATGTTTTGACTACTGTATCAAGTATGGGATAGTAATCATCTGTGAAAATTACTATTCTACCATCAGTATCTTTCCACAGTGTGACCTGTCTGAGAAGTGTTGGATATAGTCGTCTTCTAACTAGTTGAAACATTTCTGAAATAGATAGGTCAGACACTCGTACTAGAACATCCATATTAGTAGTCTGCAGCTGTATGGTCTCAGCTGGGAAAAGCGTCAACGCATATATGAGATACCTTACATCGTCAGTAACTGGTCTAGGAGTGAACTTCCACAGCTCATAGCACATGTAGCCAAGAACCATATAAGGATCAAGACATTTCCCCCTTAGAATCTTATTATCATATTCTACTACTAATATCTCTTCTATGGGAAGCAACTTATAGAGCTTAACTATGTCTGAGATAACGTTCCTAGCTAAGAGATAGTTTGCTGGAAGATTAAGCGTGAACAGGTCAATATGCCTCAAGTAATGTATCATGTATTCGTCCGTAATAGAGTTGGAGTCTAGTACCGTACTATTAGTGGGAACGAAGAGTAAGCTACTGGTTAAGTAGTCTATAGCTACTAAAATGTTTACTCTAAACCTCGTCTTAACTATGAGAGATGGAACATAGATATTTCCTATATCCTCTACCAGTGACAGTAAGGTAATACTCTGACTATTCTTCTCAAGATTAGGAAATACATCTTCAAGAGTTGACCTGACCTTCTCCTCCAGCTCGATAGGATCCTCATCCTTGACGTTCCCTAGAACAACTACTTTAACATTCTCACCTGCTTTGACTAGAAGAGGCATATTGTTTCTCTACGTTTTAGGTTATACTTAAGGTTTAGCTCGACGTCTAGATTCAGCTCGGCACTATATAGACGAAACAATGTGCTCCTCCTCTCCCTATCTATGTAGTATGTAGCTGGGAAGGACTTGACTAGTCTGCATGGAGTAACGTTGCCCCTATTATACATGTTGAACATGTTTATAAAGAGGTGAACTAGCTCGTTCTCTCTCAACTGTTTATATACCTCATCTATTAACATGTTCACAACATCTTCAACATGTTTCTCATCATGCTTCAGATAGCGACCCAACACGTCAAGTCCCAGTCCAACTACTAGCCTAATAATATCTTCAACCCTATCTAGACTAGGCAGGTAATGGCTCAATATTGGCTCAGGATCAAGATGCTCGGCAGGAAATATGAGCCCTAGCTCACTACCATAATAGACTTCTCCACGATCTGTAACATATAGTCCCCAGCTAGGGATCTCAGCTAGCTCATTATCCTCTGCCTCTATCTTAAAGAGAGAGGGGACTCCAAGCAGGTTAAGCTCAAATCTCTTTACGTCACCGTTCTCAGAATCTAGGAATATTAGAGGAATATGAATATGAAGTGTTGGTAATAGTCTTACCAATCTCAATACTCTACCTAGCACAGGTTTTGGAAGAATCTTCACAATGTCGCTACTATTTAATATCGATCTAACCCGTCTATCTATCACTACTTGCAGAAGCTTGCTCAGCTTCAGACTATCACTGTAGAATGAGAATAATTGCGTGTTTACATCTTCAGTAACAAGTTCCAGAATAGGTCTAACTTTAACATCATCTAGGTCTATATTCTCTAGATCGAACATAGTAATAGGTTCAGAGATGAGTGAGAAATCTACAACAACAATATCAGCTTCATCGAACAATGAAAGAACCTCATCACTGATAAGATGGATCTGTCTTCTATCATTAACATAGACTAGATAACCTATATTTCCCACCTCAACATGCAGCACTGGAAGGTAGAGACTATCAGAAGCTAAAAGCATGGGCTGCTCTACATCACTATTATAATAGTGAACTAATGCATCAATAAACCAGGACTCTAACCCTCTAAGATTAATACTCTCTAGCAGATGCTTAACAACGTCAGAATCATGTCTATAGATCTCGAAGCTTCTAGAAGATCTTATCCTCATGAGCGATAGTATAAGAAGCTTCTTGCTTAACAAAACATGCATGATAACTTTCTTACCTATGGAATACACAGTAGTAAATTTCTTTTCGTTTATTAAAACATTAACTCTATTCTAGGTCTCTCACGGCTAATTGCTCTATAAGCGTTAATCATCTCTGCAAGACCTTCCAACAGGGTGAGAGGAGGCTCAACAATATTCTCCTCCTTTCCTAACGGTTCCATAATTATGATCTCACCTAGCTCAGGAAGCTCACTGAGGATAGCATTAAGATCACAATAAGCATCACCAATCTTTATGAAACGTAGAACAGGAGGATTACCCAGCTTTACCTCAGCCGCAAAAAGCTCAGGAAAGTACTGCATCTTCATTAAACAGAACAGTCTAGCATTATTAACAGGATAAAATATTAGAGGACTATAGAGAGCCAGAGCAAGATAGTTCGGGTTTAGAGCTGAAGCATGTAGAGAATGTAGATCTCTTAAAACAGATAACAATGGTAGGAACGGGTTCACTCCAAGCTCCTCTAATAATTGTGCTCCTGAAACTATGGGCGTGATCTCCCTGAAAGGTGAATACTTTTCTAACAACTTTAATAGCTTTCTAAGCAGTCTATCATCAATATAATAATTATATAAGCCACCAATAACGCTCCTAATCTTACCTTTCTCAGCATATATCCATAGATCAGGAGCAACAGATCTAGACAATACGTCTATTGGTACAGTAGCAATAAACTCAACATCACCTATCCAGGGGACACAGCGTAACGATGGCACTAGAATTAGGTCACGACCAAACTTATCACTATAAATATATAATTCAGTATTGATACCTAGCTCACTGGCAATATTATTCAACATATTTAACAGTTCTAGAATCCTATTAACATCTGAAAACTTCTCGGATAGTGGAATAATTCTAATACTCTCATAGGCTCCTAGATCAGTGCTATCTCTAATGGAGCCTGCAGCCACCATGCTTCTCGACTAGTAGAATACTTCTGCACTTTTAACTCCTCTACACTGCCGCCAGGAAAGAGGAAGCTCATGTCCTCCTCTCCAGACGGTACTGCGGGAATAACTTTAGGAAGTGTTCCCTCGTTCCAGTAGAGTACTAAGATTATTGGGATCTTATTCTCTAGGTATCTAAGTCCCCTATTTACCTGCTCTTCAAGATACCTCTTCCAGCGTCTAGCACTGATTAGCCTATATGAGTTACATATCTCTAAGATTGTTTCCATCACGGGTTCAAGATGTCTCTCAGATAGGAGTTGTGGATAGAATAGACTGTGCTTAACATTCTCCTCAGGTAGAATAAGTATGTAGAAACCTGCAAAATATTTTCCAGGAGCTATCAGAGGTTCCTCTAACAGTGTTATAATATGCTCTATCTTTGGAAGCTTGCTGAAGCTGCGAACAGTTATGGGGAAAAAGAGGGGCTGAAGACCATGTTCAACTCCAATAGACATATACCTATCTCTACCTAATACATATAACATAGACGATAAGGGCACAGCTACAGCTGCCGAGGACAGAGCAATGAACCGTCTGGCTTGTTCGTCATCTAATTTTAGCTCCTTTATTGTGCTAGCTAGAAAAGGTAGGAAATCGCTTAACAGGTCATGGCTGTAGGGAAGTCCTAGAACCTGTAGAATCTTATCAAGATCCTGTAGAGACTCTATTCTCTCAGGAACATCTAGTCCAACATTTTTAAGAACATTTAAGTTCTGTACCACGCTTATGGGAATATCTAGCTTAGAAGGAAACAGTACAGAACTTAAACGTACCGTTAAATTACCTAGACGACGTGCAAGCTCTGGAACGAGATGATAAACCAATATAGACATATCATTATTACTGTACTCAACATATGGTAGCCCGCCAATCTCAATAACTCTCTCAGGAAAGAAAAGTTCCGTCATATAGTAGAGTAGTGGTGTATTAGTTAGAGATATGTTAACTATATTTTGAATAATCTTTTCCCTCTTCTCAATAGGGGAATGTTCTAACAAGAACTCAACACGCTTCTTAATATTAGAAATAGATCTATTAATAGTGGGTAACCGAGCACCAGCAAGATCTAGCTCTATTATAGGTATAGACCTACCAAGCTCTTCTAAGAGACTACTAACATAGTGAGAAGATAGCTCCCTCCTCGCAGACACAAGAACTACCTAGATCAACAAATTATTTAAGGAATAATATCAGCATAACATAATAGAAATATACTCACGATCAAGATCATAAACCCAATATGCTAATCTCCTACGAATGTCATCATCATCATCCCATTCATCGACAGTATATGTAACGTAAGTACATCCCTCTACACTATCTATAGCGATCTCGTGCAGATTTTTATCACCGTTAATTGATAGCATAATAGTAAAAATATGATCATTATTTAACAATTTCTTAACCTTCTCTACCTGACCAGGGAGCTCCCTATACCATGTGCAGAGCCTATGGAAGAACTTCTCAACTTCATCTTCACTAGGTAAATACTTGTTGAACATGAACACATGCTTCAACTCGCTAGACAAGAAAAATATTGAGAAAACAGTAGCCTTCTTCACTATGTCCGTCGACCTACATGGTAGAATAACCATTTTTTCACCCCTAGAAAACACTAGCAGCCCACAGTTAGGTAGCGGAAAATCATATATTAAAACACGCTCAGGTAGGTAACCCTCTACTGCTAACTTAAATATTCTACTCACCCTATTATTAGGTATCAGAACTAGCTCACTAAGATTAGGAAACCTAGATAACTGAGTTAACACTCCTCTAAACTCTCTATCAATTATATAATCATACTTTTTAATAATCTTATCGAGCTTAGATAAAATCGTCATTGGACAAGTATTAAATTGCTTAGCAAGATGAATAAGCCTGGTAAAAGAGGTCAGTGCTTCATCTATCCTAGGGAGATACTGATAATATAGGTCAAAATCTATATTGAGGTCTCGTTTATCATCTTTGAAATATGTAAAAGAGAGGTCAACTGCTATAACATGATTCTTAGGTATACTAATCCTATGATAGATAGAGCATATCTTTAGTATCGTCTCACTAACGAGGTAATATTCCCCGTTCCTTCCAATAAATAGAAAATAACGCCTACCATCACTACATATTTCCCCAATTGGGCAACATATATTATCGATCTTATCTATAAGTATGGGTAAGTTATTTGAAATTGTGTCAACTAGAGCTGTCAGATATGTATCATATCTCATATTTTTAATATTGTATAGTAGCTTTCTCTCGATACTCTTAGTTTCAACCTCAAGTTTCTCCCATACGTCAGCTTTAATAGGTACTATACACCCCTTCTGATATCCGACCTCTATTATAGGGGTGTCCTCTTCTAGTTTTCTAACTAGCTCTCTTATCAGTGCCTCACTTATCTTCATCTTATAATTACATAGTGTTGGGGTTTATGTAGTTAAGCTTTTATTTACGTTAAAGACTTTACTTAACATGCCTAGGAGCAGGATATATGATCTCTTAGTTACGAAATATTGCGAGCTCTTGAAACAGGAGAGGCTGACTATTGCAAGAACAATAGAGACCAACGTCAGCACACTCTACGAGTTCTACAAGAAGGGCTACATTAAGATCGATCCAGCATTAGCTAGGGGATACATGTGGACTAGAGAGGACGCTACTAGACTAATAGAGAGCTTAATAATGGGACTATACGTGCCGCCGATAATAGTTGCAGAGAATCATAAGACTAAGGAGGACATCTTAATAGATGGATTTCATAGGTTAGAAACGATTCGTAGATTCATGGATAATGAGCTAAGGCTAACTACATCAGTAATACCTGAACTATCACGTAAAATGTATAGAGAGCTTCCACCTGAGCTACGTAGGAGATTTGAAAATGCTGTTCTAACAGTAGTAAGAATATACTTACCATACGAACTTGATGAGGAGACTACAAGCTTCATAATAAATGAACTGAGCAGGAGAATAAACATGGCAACTAGACCATTAACACATACTCAACTGCTCTTTCACGGTATAAACACTAGAATTAGCAGAAAAGTAAGAGAGCTAGCAAGCATAGAAACAACACAGAGATTATTCAACTTGACGAGCGAGGAACAGGCTGAACAGTTAGATAAGCTAGTAATTCTCGGTCTCTTCATATGTGAACTAACTGGCGAACCAATACCCTACATGGGTAAGGACGATACAGTTTACATAACGACAATACTAGGCTACAATCCTATTGACCTATCAATAATAGAGGCATCTACAATAGATAAAATTAGCAGTAAAATAAGAAGCATAATAGAGGAGGCAGTCAACATATATAGAAGCGACATGTTCAGAGGTCACTACTATGGAAAGAGACGTAGCAAGTTCCGACCCATGATAGCCCTAGCACTACTATACCTCCTACTACATGTAGATGTTTCCACCATAGAGAAGAAGCTTGACAATATCATAGACTATGTACAAGAGAACTATTATACACTCTCATCACCAACATCAATAGCTAGTTACAGGAGAACAACAAAGAAACTGCTAGAACTCGTAAAATCTTAATGAAGAACCTTTCTAACAAGTACAAGCCTTCTCTCCTGAATGATCTCATCTACTTTAAGAGGAGGATACTTCCTAGAAGGATCTAGACCGAGAACCTTAGCAACCTTCTTCCATAGGTGACCTAGATCCCGTTTACCATACTTTCGAACTATCTTCCTAATCCTGTCCTGTGCTTGCTTAGGAAGAGTTACCTTGTACAGATCCCTGATGGATGTTAAGATATGTAGTGTAGAGTCGTCTACTTCTGTTCTAAATCTGCTCTGTATTAATCTATTAAGAATTGCTAAAATATCTGGCGATTCTACCCTATTCTCAACAATGTAGAAATCTGCTGGCACTATAGGAACGAGCCTAGAACCAATAAACATGCAGTACTCTACTATCTTCCTTCCCTGTAGTAGGGGTTTACTATACCTAGCTAGGAGTAAGATCATGATGAGTCTATCTAGTTCTTTTCTAGGAAGCTCATTTAAGGTTAACATTATTATTGATGCAAGCTTCTCTTCTAGCACAGTCATCGGAAACATTGGTGGAACCTCTAGACAGGTCTTAAATACCTATTAATAATCGTGATGGTACTAGAGTGAATGAGCTGGAGTGCTGAAGCAACGAGAGAACTTGTAAGTTCTATACTACAGTTCGTGCCTATTGGAGAGGAGACTCCTGGATCAGCGGTAGAAGAGGCGGTGGATGTATTATTACGTTCTCCTCAGCTTCTGAACACTCTCCTCGAACTATACTCCACTAATGTAGAATTACCATTACTCATCTATAAGAGATACCTCATGATTCCACTAGCATTAGTAGAGTCACCATTTGGCAATTATGTAACATACTTCATCAATCATATGGATAATTTACCATCAATAATTAGAGGTGTATATGAGGGACTCCTAGACTACCTGATCACACCTATAAAGATAGCTCACATAGATATTAACCTGCTAAGAAACATTATTGAGACTGGTAACGCACCTAAGGAACTGCTGGAGCTCTTTACATGGGGAGCAATGGGTAGACGTATGAAGGATCTAGTGAAGAGGATTCCGCTTGAAGCGTTCACCATTACACCACTAATAGATCTCTACCATAGGTTTAAGGCTAGTAATAGAGATCTGGAACGTAGATTAATAGAGAAACTTATTCTACAATTAGCACCTAACTTAGCAATTTTCGATAGAAATGTCGTAGTCACTGATAAAAGACAGCTAGATAAGCTTGTACATGATCTAGAGAATATTCTGCAGAGACTGTCTATACATAGCATATATTACTTCGTTAGAGATATCAACGATAAAGGATGGAACTATCAGCCAATAGAGCCGTGGTTCAAGATAGATGAGCTTAGGAACCTAATAGCGGGTATAGATTTAGCAATATGTAGTGAATTAGAGAGATATCTCTTATTGCCTGCAGCTAATATCGGAACAATGTTCAGCATGGTCATACCTTCTCACCAGGTAGGCAAGATCCTGCTAGGAGAGTACTATCCAACAGAGGAAAACATTGAGAAAATACTACGTTACCTATACAGGTCAAAATATTCAAAAACAATTACAAAGATAAGCAAAGCAATAAGAGACATTTTAACCGACCTATTCAAACGAGACGTCCCCGCAGTCGGCATGTTCCTTCCTTCACCATTCACTGTAAATACTGTAACTAAGAAAGATCTGAATAAACTACTTGAGTACTTGGAGAGGGAACCTACGAGAGTAATAGTAAATAGAGATGTAAAGTCTAGCGAGCTGGAGCTCCCATACGAATATCATATTTATCTCCCAGTCAACTATTCTAAAGTTCGACTTTACTCTGTTCCACAGTCCAGAACTATAGAAGGATTAGAGATTATTTTTCCAAGAATCGTAGAATATCAGAACGAGATTTCCCCTAGAGCGGTCATCTATCCTAAATAAAACTTTATAATTTAGTAAACAGTGCCTATATATGCCCTCGCTTGCTAGAGAGCTCATTTTAAATAGTCTTGTAATTTTAGACTTACATGTTAGATCTATTATTGTACATTATAAGGATGATTATGTTAATGTCGTGATAGATCGAATGATAAGGAAAAGCGAGAACATTCTAGATATAATAGCTGAAGCTGTAGTAAGAGGTGAAAAGGTGGTACTGCTTCGCTCAATATCAGATATTTATTACCCAGCTACGTCATGTAGAATTGGAAAAGTAGTATACTTAGTCTACATATCTAAGGAATATAGTGCTACTATGTACCTAGTACCTAAACATATACAGCCTATGATAGGTAAGTTAGTATGCAGTAAAAATCTTGCTAATGCTCTAGCAAGAACTAACTTCATAAGAGAAATAGGTACACATCATCTAAATCCTGTGCTAAGAAAGTTAATAGATATTATTGACCTTGATATCGAAGATGAAGAATTTAGAGATAAAGTGATTCGAGGAATAATATACTGGAGTCTAGGTCACTCATACTATCAGGAGCCTGAAGACACTGATAGATTTATAGAGACCTTACGCTCATATGGGAAAGACGTATCTACCCTACTAAACTTCATACTTCACCCACAGGCAGATCTAGACGTACCATTAGACCGCTTTACAGAATATGTAACATACCTACCCTTCTATCACAATATTACACTGATAAGTGACAGGGGAATGCTTCATATACATGCACCAGTAACTATCACAGATGGAAACATGCCGTACTCACTTACATGTCTAGTCACTGATAATGAACTATTTTTCTACCCAACAGCAGCCTATGCAGGTAAGAACGATTATGTTATGGGTACACCAATACTATCTAAAGAGGATAGAACTAGGTTAACCTTATTTAGAGACATTGTGCCTAAACTAGAGAACATTGATACTATAATAGACATAATTGTGAAATTATGCAGCATAACTAGGGAAGGAAGAGAGAAGCTACAAAGCAAGGTCAAACAATTAGTAAAGCATGTTGACAACAGCATCTTTCTACCTATTCACCCTCTAGCAACGATCATACCTAATGAAGCTGATAAGCTCATAAACATGCACCAAGCTAGACGAGGTAGTAGAGTAAGAATATATTCTCCAGATGGTTATCTAGAGACTAGCGAGGTCAAGTTTAAGTTAGGAGTAGAGAAATATAGGTTAACACTATTATGAGAGATTTAATAGAACAGTTACTTTCTAGGATAGGGATAATACAGGATAATCCGATCATAGATAGCTCTAGAATACATGAGATCATTAAGAGACTACTAGTAGAGAGACTAGATCTTAGACTACTAGTCGAATCTGAACGCTGTGTTCCAGTATATGTAACCGCTATACCGCATTTCCCAATACTTAAGTTCACTCTCCTCGATAAATATGATGTCTATGTATATATGGTAGAGAAAATATTTAACTGGGAACTATACTACTTTCCTAGCGATATAGAAAAATCATGTAAGTTAGGTAGCGCGGTCGGCTATGGTAGACCTATAGTAACGCTAACACTTTCTAGAAGAAACTTATTAATCTATAAGATGAGAGAGATCTATCAAATATTGAAGAAACATGATTTAGTAACTAGCATTAAATATTTTAAAATAGATGAACTTAATAGACTCATCGACCCGTTTCTACCTGTTGTACAGCTCTTCACGTTAAGCCCCTACTACTCGCTGCTTAAGATATTTAATGAAGTCTCCGAGAAGATTAGGCCTATGATACTAACATTATTATTTAGATGTGGACTATATAGGATCTGTTATAAGCATTATATCATTTTTATTCACGATAAAGCAGGTCTTAATCCCTTACCATATCTTGTACCTCCCTATCATCCGATTAAGTTGGAATCATTAGTAATAACTGATAATGATACAATGCTGTTCAGTCCTGGTGAGGACAATTATTATGACCTTACTCTTATTCCAGATAAATTAGTCAATAAAAAGTATAGACACTTACTTACAACATTATCAAACTATGATGCGGTTTATAGGATTGTTTCTAGTATCGAGAAGGAACGTTCAAAATATGTTGATAATCTTGAACTTACTAGCAAGTTAGAGGAGGCTTATAAGATTGCTAAAGAGAAAGATAAGCCTGTTGAGATCAGTATAACAAGTTTATCGCCAACATTCCACATAGTGAACGAGGATGTCATCAAGAAGCGGTTAAGTGCCTGCTATGGTAAGCTCTACCTCTTTCTATCTAGCATGAGAGAGCTCCTTAACATTGAGAACTGTTAGGAGATCGTTAAATCTAACCTCAACAATAATAAGCTTATGCCAATACCTTCAACATATGTTGCTAAGCTAGCAGAAGCTATCTATCCCATAATCTCATCTCCTAGCTATGCAGGTGAGGAAGATCTATCCACGATACGTTACAGAGCAGCTAGGGAACTACTCGAGAACTTTCCAATAGAGGAACTAGCTAGATATAGGTACTTTCCAGTGTTGGTTAGTGAGACAGGTGAGTTCCTCTACCCAGCCTATATATTAGACACCGCATTTGGAAGCTACTGTCTCTTCCTGACAAGACCAAACACAGGAGCAACATATTATTCTACTCTTCCACTCAATCTTCTCCTGACCCTACCACAACTAGGGTTGACATACTACCCGTGTAAGATATACAGTACACAGCCTAGAGCCTCGTTCGAGAATGTTGAGAAAGCACTACGCTACGTTATACGACGCGTCGAGCCAATATTCTTATCATACGTGGAGCAGTATCCTCTGCAGAACATTGCTAGCGGAATAGTAGGTGAAGCAGCAAATATAGAACCACTACACCTGCTCTATCCAAGCAGGAGAGCTGGCTTCACAATGAGCAACATCTTTCTTGAACCTATAAGTGAGGTAAAACAGTTCAACTCTATATGGAACCTATTTATACCAGATATCTTACCCAGTCTAGAACTAGTAATAGTTTCACCGCCTGCACTGGAGCCTCTAGTTACTGTTCCTAGCAATATGCTCGAGACCTTGTTCCCGAGAGCATCAGTGATCAATGTACCAGTAGAAGCTAGGTATTATGTTCCTGTAACCAGTAGACTAGGCACGTTAACTAGATACTTGATAGAAAATGCAAGCATTAAGCTTCCTCTACTATACGTAGAGACGTTAGGGAGAAAAGCGCTTGCTAACCTAGAGCGAGCGTTTATAGAAATCTTATCTAGGTATGAACCAACAATAGAAAAATTAGAAACATATCTAGAACCTGCTAATAGGGAGCAAGCAGACAGGTTAATTACTGACCTATGGGAGCTAGCAGCATATTATCCAATAATACTAGTTCCAGTAACCTACGATAAATATGTTAATAAGCCTGACCTTGCTAAGATATGTAAGATCTTGGAAGATGTGATCAAGCTGATTAGGAACGTTGAAGCTAGGAGCCCAGTCCTCCTGCTTCAAGGGTATAACTCTTAGAAATGTATTATTTTGATTTACATTCTTTTTCATTCACTACTGAAGATATTACAAGCTTAGTGATCTTTCTTGCCTGCTCTGTTATATCCCTAAGCTTAGAATCAACTGTAAAATGTAGTAGAGGGTCTTCAAGCACTGTGCCGATCCTGATTAGGGTGACTGGATCAAGAATCCTTATCTTATCTCCATCAATATCAATGATCTTTCCAAGCTTCATATATGTCAAAGCTATCACTACATCCTCTATCTGAGGCACATCTAGTCCATTCCTATGTGCTTCCATGATCAATCTCTTCAGCTCTCCTAGGCTTATGATACTGCTCCTCTTCTCTCTATATAATAGAAAGAGAAGGTACTCGACTGGTAGTCTCATTATTTCACCTCTCTAACTATCTCGAAACCTGTCAATATATTGATCACTGGGCTCCTATATTCTGCAGGCATGTTAAGGTAAAGTACTAGCCTAATCTTCTGTACAGCATTTAGCACTGCTGAGAGAAGTGTCAACAGTACCCTAAACGTTTCAGGTATCTTCTGAAGCTTACGTAGAACATTATCATCTACCTCCCCCCTAGCAATCATCTGCAACGCATTTTCAACGTCTATACTTACTTTAGATATATAGTTCTCAAATATTACAATAGCCATCACTGCCAGCCTCATGATCCTGCTCTCTGTCTCTACTCTAGCCTGCTTAGGATCTATAAAGAGACTCTCACGAGAGAGGAAAGGTCTAGACATTATTGATGAGATGGTCTTATATGTCTCGACCTCAAGCGAGAGCTGTGTAATTAGATCCGTAAGCTCTGAAGGAACCTGCTTCCCAAGCGACTGCAGCTTGGATATGTCATACTTAGCCTCAGCCTCGATATGAGAGAGAACCTCCCTAGAGAAGTCGCTTGGATTAATTCTGAACACTATAGCTGACGGAAGCTGAGGACGACCAGCACCTCCTCTATCACCTCCAAGACCTAGAAATCTTCCTAACGTGTCCAGGAGAGAGCTTCCTCCACGTTGTGTCTGTTGAGCTTGCCCTCTATCAACTGCAGCTGCCACGTTCATTAAATAGCGCAGCTCCTTAAATACATTATGATCATGTTAGAACCTTCCTGACGTTCTTCTTATTAGGTAAGTAATGATTAATATGATTGTTATGCCAAATACTATGAATATGATAAATATAAATATAATGCTCACCATGGGGATACCATAGATGAAGACTGGGCTACCAATAGCAAATATTGAACTAGGTAGAGAACCGTTAACAGACTTGTTCTCCCATGCAACACTTGCATATGTGGAACCAAAAAGCAGACTTGCACAAACTAGCGTCAAGGTAATGAAGATAAGTGCAACAAGTCCATAGATAGCTAATCTATACCAGTCGGGATATGATGCTCTTCTATACATGTGAAATAGATCCGCTATAGAAGATTATAAACATAAGCAAAAGATTAGACTAGATAGCATAGATAGAGTTTAACATACTTTAATAATTAAAGATATCTTAATCAACTAATGAGAACCCTCAGCTGGAGAACAAGCAAGGAGATGCTGAAAGAGACAGTTGAATTTATACCATATCGTACAGCTACTGTAAATGAGCAAGCAATGGAAACTATAGCTCGAAATCCCAACCTGCTTCTAGCCCTACTAGATACCTATAATCTGCTAGGTGAGAAGGTTCCACTTTTAGTAACAGAGAAGAGATGTTTCATGCCCATAGCACTAGCAGAGTTGAACAATAATTTATTATACATATTTGAACCAGTTGAACTGCTAGAACTAGAACATGGATACTATAAGAGAAGCTACCTCACACCATATATCGCCACGTTAGTAGAGACACCGCGTGGAGATATAGAGCTCTTAAACATAGCAATCATAAGCAGATGGACAGGTGAGACCCTTCCTCAGATTAATGCTATTAGATCAATACTAATTCTACCAACATTCTACGAACTAATTAGAAATGGTAAAGATAGAGCTGAAGAAATAATAAGAAGATCCCTATGTGCACTACTTATACCTCCCTCATCATGGAACGAACTGACAGTTATTTCAGATCTATCGCAGCTAGAGAACACTTTGAACAACATAGTTAAATTATTACCAATTAGGTCAATACATATTTTAGATAGACCTGAACGCTGGCTCACTACTAGAATAAATACGTGTGAAAACAGCAATCTGGAGACACATACTAACCTTGCGGCAGTAGATATCTCTGTAATACCTATCATAGCACCAGCTGATAGAAACTTCTTCATTTTTCCTTCATCTCGAAGTGGGGAACCAGTAATAGTTCCTGAACATTTGAAGGATAAAGTGCTCTTAGATATATATCTCACACCTAGAACGTTTATCGAAATGTTAGCTGAGTTCTATAGAATATTAGGAATTTCAATTCCAAGCACCTTACTAAAACTATTGAAAGAAATATTAGAACAATATGAGACTCCTGTCACTACTTGGGGTCTCATATATCTCCTAGATCTCACAAGTACGAGAGCAATCGACGAGATAGCTTCTAAACATCCTGACATACTTCTACTACCAGCCGCAGAAAGGTTGAATAGAGTAAGAAAAATGGTAGTAATGTTAGATGATGTTGAAAAATTTCTAAGATTCTTCACGATAACTGCTCCAGAAATAGTTAAAGTAGAGAAATATTCTATCCCTATGAGCAGATACGTTACATGTCTAAGCTTTAAGGGAGATAGGAAAGGAGAAATATATTTAAGATAATAGAAGAAATATCAAGAAAGAAAGCGAGGTTTGTTATAATTTTTGTTCTATGTTTTAGCTTAGTATCCTGCTCCTCCTCCTCCTATAGCGAACAGTGACTGTCCTTCTTCACTCATCTTCTTCGCTATTGCTACTAGTAGCAGTATTACTACGGCTATGACTGATACTATGATCATTATGCCTATCAGCGTCGCGATAGGTGTGAAGAATGCTGATATTGGCGCTAGGAAGTTATATGTCTGTGGTATTCCCTGTCCAGTCTTGGCAAGTGTCTGATTGATCTCTACAAGTATGTAGTAACCGAAGCCGCCTATCAGCGTGATTATCACAGCCATCACTATCACTATCATTATGAGCGTCATTACAGCAGGGCCGCTGTCTCTAACGATGCCTAGTGGCGACATTCCTCCTCCGCCAAAGCCTCCTCTCATTGCCATAGTCGTCGAGTGATGTTGAAGAGATCGAGTTTATATGACCCCGAGAACGTAATAGTAGTATCATGTCAACATTATGCTTAGCATCATATAGTTATCTTGTTTCTACGATCCTAAATGTCTACTCTACCGCAGTACTCACGTTATCTCTCTACCTGAGATATGGAACGTTCGCACCCAGCAGACATGTTCTATTGCTGCTGCTGCTTGCAACGGTGGGTCTAGACGTTAGTCTAGTACTATCAATCGCAGGCGACGTATACATGTTCTACCTAGCGGTAGAGAACCTCCTAGCAATAATCTTCCTCTTCCAAGAATTTAAAGATAGGTTAAACATTGAGATCGGAGGGAGAAGAAGATTAATACTTGAAGAAGAACTAAAAGATGTGAGCCTAAGAAGCGAGTTTGCGACCCTAGAAAGAATGGGTATAAATGTAGAACTTCTAGGAGATGCTTCATACATAACAGAGCGAGTAGCATCAGCCCTACTACACCTCATAGCAGAGTTACGTAACTATGGTGCAAACCCGAACAAGCTCACGATAAATGCTTTCATTGATATAAAAGCTACAATATATGCTCCAGATGGTTCAAGACTAATGCAAATACAGTTTCTTCCAGGACAGATCACGGTAGTGTGGAACGATAAGAAGCTTCCAAGAAGCGTACTTGACAATATAGCTAACATATTATCCTCCCTGTTTGGTACTGAAGTAAAACTACAAAAAATGAGTTAAAATAATATACCTATGGTAACACTATCCACGCTTGGAAAGTTCGTCCTCTACTTTCCAATATTTTATAGCCTAGTAATCACAGCAATATCTGTTGTTTTCCTAGCTATAGGACTGCCACCACCTGTCCAGATAGCTAATACTCCACTATTCACGGAAATATTTAAGAAAGCGTGGGATGCAGTAGCAACATACGGCTACATACCGCAATCACTTGCTGGCGCAGTATATAGTGCAACATTTTTCACAATACTATTAAGCTTCGCAATACCGTTCTCGTCAATGTTAATGACACTGACAAAACTGATGGGTGCGCCATACTATATCGTGCTTGGAGCATGGATAGTTGGACTGTTCCTAGATGCTGCAAGGTACATATATATACTGAGCAAGCTGCTTGGACTAGGAGCACCTCCATTATAATTCCACAAGCTCAACACATAGATCACCAAAACAAGCCCACACATCGACCCTGAGAACAGCATCAGCGACCTTAGGAGCAGTAAGACTAATCAGACAATGTGGAACATATTTCCCAACCGTGACACTAAGCATGTATATAGACTCATCATCTCTCTCTGAGACATCCTTAACAATATTAGGAACTAAATCGAGAGGAACAGGCTCAAGCAGACTAAGAAGAATCAAGCTCTGTATTAACCTCATTCTCACGTTCTCGTTCCTATAAGTGACATATTCCTCGACCAGTCTATGAAGATCCAGTTCAATACCTAGTTCAGTACCCACCCTGATCTTCTCAATCTTCTCAACATGAGGTAACAGCTTTCTCAAACGTCTGATCCTGTTTCTCAACTTTTCAACAACCTGCCTATATGGGTAGAATAAACCAAGCACCTCTCTCCCATATAGATCATAGTTCTCTGATAGATAGGTAATGGGGATAGGAAAACTGTGACTTGCCCTAGAAGTAGCATATGTTAGTGCTAGCAGGGTCTCTATATCTGTAAGCTTCCACATCTGTAAATTAACTCACATTCCTCTCCAATACAAATCTTTCCTCTACGAGTCAGAGCAAACATCTGGGGGCACCTATAGGCTTCATATAAAATTATTATTCTGCCGCCACAGGTCACGATCAGATTATGCTTGTCTATGCTTATACGACACTTAGATAAGTATAGGTTTGAGAAGGCTGACCTAATACAGCTCTCTACACTATATCCATACCCCATACACATGTAGATGTCTCTAGTTATTCCACCCATAATAATGTACCTATTAGCAACATATGAGAGATAGCGAGTAGATGGATGAGCCTTCCTGACAAGCATCACGACCTGGTCAATACATGTGCCAGCGCTCTCACTACTGAGAAACAAGAGTAATAGAATGCTCCTATCATCAACATTTTCCTCCAATCTACGAATCACATTAAAATAAGTTCAACACCTATTAAAATATATGTATCAAACATATAGGAGAGATAGAAGAACAGCAATAATATTTCTAATAATATTAAGCCTAGCAGGATCGATCATACTACTAATAATTGAAACACTGCTCTACCTCGCACTCGGAGGCTCAATTATAGCACACGTAGTTATAGACATATTATCAATACTATATGTTATTGGAGGAACATTAATGCTGAGTAGAATACTTGAAGACGCGGGATACGAGAGAACTAGAGCACTAAAAAGAACTTTCCTACTCCTCTTAATACAGACACTTATAATACTTGGAGCATTATACATTTAATAGCAGACTTAAACTATCATTATCCCAATTATCTGCTAGCAGTAGAGTAAAAAAGAAGTATATAAGAATAAATAGCATGCAGATGAGAAGAAGTCAGCACCTATCAATTCATCCATCGTCCTCAGATGCTATAGATCAGCTGCTTGCCTCTCTACTAGAAGAAGCAATTAATAGAGGAATCATGTATCCAGCAACTGAATATGAACCAGTCAATGTTGAGCTAATAAGGCAGGTCTTTGGAGGTAACATAGGTGTTCAGAAGAAAGGTAATAAAATTATTCTAGAGACAGAATCTGGAAAATATTCTATCCCAATTAGGGAAATACCCCCACTAGGAAACATGCTACTAGTTATATACCCTAACAGCCAGCCAAAGGTCATGCCTAGAGGAGAATATCTCGGTGAAGCAATTATAGAATTAATTAAACTTCTATCTATACTCAATAGTAATATCTATGTAAATAGAGAACCTACAGCAATAGGAAACATGCCTAGACTCTCTACTTTACGTAAGATTAGACACATAGTACTATTTCCAGCTGAGAAAGCTCCAGGAATGATTGAGAAAGTTGGAGAGATAGAAATGGGGAGAATCAGTACTCCTCTCTACATGGCAATAGAAAGGTACTGGCACTTATTTCAGGTATATCCAGAACAGAGAATTGGATTAATAAGACAGAACCTGAACTATCTCCTACATAGTGAACTATTACCACACTCTTACATGTTTCATGCCAAGGAAATAGCAGAAAAAGACCTATATCCTACAATTTTAAAAGAAGCTGATGTCCTAGTATACCCCTTGCATGAAGCTGAAAAACTTCCCAGACTAGGCATCAGACATATTCTTAGTAAGATAAGGAAGATAATAATAGATAATATAAGTAGACTATGGGATGAATCCATACCTATTCTACTAGAAGAATACTACAATGAAGGACGACTTAACCAGACTGTGGAAGATGAAGAAATAGAAGAGAAGTCTAGCTCCGTACTTAGGGATGAGGTATCTTCTATAATAGACAGCATTATACATGATCTAGCAAGAGAGTTCAACATAGAGTACAATATTATTAAGAAACTGCCAAAAGAAGAAGATTATGGCTCAAGTGATGCCTTCTATAGCGTGCTCATACCTTTAACAAGCACAAAAAGGTGGAATACCTATCTCAACTTAATTAGTGAGGCAGGACTAGAAAACGAGAACACGTATAATGTTACTTGTAGACCCTACCTAGTATTAACTAGAAAAGAGATCAAGCCTAGGATTCTTCGGGAGCTGATGCAGTACCTACTTTACTATGTTCCATAATACTATACATTAATCTCAATACCAGCGATAATGTATCATGAGTAGAATAATCCAATAAGAGCTCAATACTTCTAAACGTCTTAAAGAACATTATAAGTCTCTCAGGCACATGTATTTCAAAGTATACTAGTTTTGGCAACGCTATATCTAGCTTATTCTTCTCATCCAGTTTAACTAGGTGAGTATAGATGAGATACCCAATCTTCTTCAGCTCATACCATATTGACGCTCTAAGACATAGAACCATTATGAGATCTCCACCTAGGAGAGCAATAGGTCTAGAATTTACTCTACCTCTTGCTCTTCCTAGACCATGTAAATAATGTATTAATAGCTTCTTCTCTTTTTCGTATAGCTCTACCAAGTTTTTACATGATTTACAGTTCTCTAATAGCCTCAATATGTCTAGACCAATCTTCTCTAGATCTCTAGGATAGATATCTATTATTGGACGAGGTAAATAGTCAAGATATGAAATATCTATACTGTCTAACCTTATTCCTCTGTAAGATGCTACTCTGCTCATAACTGCAGTATTATGCATAACTATTATTGATGAGTATGGAAAAACTAGATCTATAAGGTAGAGCTTGTCTACCCCAACGCTCTCAGTTACAGCTAATGGAAGCTCCTTGAAAAGTGAATCATTAAGCAGTGCTATCTCAGATTTATACAGGGGCTCCAAATTAAAGTGCCTGCATATAGAGCCCGCTAATCCACTAGATGTATTATCGTCAGCAGAGATAAGTAGAAAGGGCGAAGATACATCTGATAAAAAAATAGTGAAAGAACTAGATCGCTGCTCCACTATTCTTCTAATACTGCTAGGCAAATTACGTAATAACCTATCGAGAAACGGTATCCTATCTGGTTCAACTTCAAGTAGCTCCCGCGTCTTAGAATTATAATAGATTGATCTAATCATTGTTACTTGACAGGTAGAAGTTTTAACCCTCTCTTGACTACCTTTCTCTCCTCTATTGCCTGTTTAACGATGTCTAGACCGTACCTTTTAACAGCGTCTAGGAAATCTACCTCACCTTTCTCTTCTACCTCTTTCACAAGCTCGTTCAACTTATCGTGCGATGTCTGATGGATAAGCTTCTCTTCTTCTAGGCTCAGTATCTTTGACCTAAGCTCCTGTGGAGAAACATTAAGGATCTTAGAAACTTTCTCCAGCTGTGCTTCTAAAATATTAGCTAGTCCTGTAACTACGGCAATAGTTAGGTTACGTATTACCTCTTCCTTACTTAGTCCGCCAATCTTAGAGATATATTCTAGAAGTTTGTCCTCTTTCTCAGAGATCTCTATAACTATCTTCTTCATCATTTTAAGCAACCTGTAGAGAAGAAATTAAGCTTTTCCTATCAGATAGTTAAGCCCCATGCCCTATATATATCTTCATCTCTAGCAAGAGCAGCTAAATTATATGCAAATGCTACAACCATCTTTGTTCTAACGTAGCCACGTTCCTTATCCTTCTCACTCCACTTCTCTAGGTAGATTATCTCCTCGTTAACAGATGGTAGTCGACCTTCCTCACCAAGCACCTGAGCCAGATCATAACAAGCATCGTCCTCCACATAGACAGTACAGTGTAGTTTACCGTCATCAGTCTCTTCACACTTCATACAGCGATCAATATTGTAATATAGTCTAGGACCAGGAAACCTCACCAGGTTCTGACTCCTGAAGTATCTGTCTAATGGTATTACTTCTGGGGACAGTACTAGATTATTTATATATGCTATGAAGACCAGTGGCGTCCAGCCCATGGTTTTTGATGCAGCCATGACTCTAGTTATTGCGGCAGGTGAAGCTATTCTGAATGCTGGGAAGACTCCTATACTTACCATTGGAATGAACACGCTGACATAGGCGACATAGTATGGCAAGTTCATAAATTCTCTATAAATTCTCAACTTCTCTAACTGTTTTGCTGCACCAGGAACAGTTAACCTAGCTATAATAGGTTCCCATACACCATATTCATCACCGACCCTTAGACTACGTAGAATATTGCCGAATAGATAGGCTAGATATTTAACTGCATCCCTAGATTCTTCTCGTAAAGTCATCAGCTCTGGAAGCTTCTTACTGAACTCAGGATCCGCAGCATCCAATAGAGCCAACGTCTCTATCAGAGACATTCTACGGAGAGGAGGAGCCCTCTGGGCTTTACCACCAAACAATGGAGCTAGAAGATTCCCTAACAGATCTAGTAGCCCCATGTTCAAGAGATGTTCAATCCTCCTTAATAATCTTATTCTCTAGGAGATGGAAGAAGCAGAGGAACATTTAGAAATTTCACCATTATTACACCATTGCGAACCGTCGTATCACCAAGCTTGAGACGATCACCTTCTCTAACAAGCACATAAGCTGGCGATGTAGCTGAACCAGTTAGAACAACGCTGTCAAGCCTATCACCGTAATATCTATACAATGTTGATACTACCTTTTTAAGCCACCTCGACTTATCGATATCTAATCTATTATTAACCCTAAGAGTAGGGTATGTCAAAACTAGAACTTCTACCCCCTTATCAACAGGGTACAATATCTTTCCTAGGTTCAACACTGCAGGAGAATAGTAAGCAGGTGTTGCATTGTAGAGGCGTCTAAAAAGATCATACACTCTCCGAGCCTCGGTTAGAAGCCACCAGTGGAGAGCACGTCTACAATTATCAACAATATAGCGCATCATTAGGCTAGGATACTCACGTAGAAGAGAGACTAATAACCTAGGTGTGACATATCTAGATGGGACGGGGGCAAACAGAGAAGCTATTCTACACTCCTCCTTCGGTAAAGAATAGATGAGATAGGAACCACTAACATATTTCACCGCTAGACTCATAGGAAACTCCTCTGCTTTCGGGATAATAATCATTATTTTATCTTGCCCATTCTTAATAATGTTTAACACATCTTCTGATAATAGATCTAGTAGAAGCTGAAGATCGTCAAGACTTAGCGACTCGACGTTGACAGGCGTAAGAATACTGCCCAATAAACTGGATAAATAACTTCTCAATCCCATCAGGTCACCTCTCTAGACTGAGTATGAGAAAGCTTGGACGTTTAATAATGATCTCATCAATGTTCCCCTTATAAACATGATAACGTTCACGTGCAACAATAGATAATGCATGTATAAGATACCGCCTAGCTTCAGGATGCATCAGGCTATCATAGAAGAGCTCTATCAGCCCTTTCATGGTTGGAACTTTCCTTCCCGTATAAAGCTTGACGAGCTGTTTCAGATCCTGATCCTGTGATAAAATTATGTTGAGGCGTTTAATACTGTTCCACAAGGACACGTCATAGATCTGGAATAGAAAAATTAAAGTTTATCCACAGACAACAGCGTTTCTACCACCAATACAGAAGACATTACTTAGATTAAGAAGCTGACCTCTTTCACAGCTTTTAATAGCATAGATTCTACTTCCCAGATAGTAGATTATCTTTCCACTTGTAACACATTTTATATGATTATCTACGAGCTTTATCACTGCTAGATTAGGAGAACTTGTTAAACTATAGCTTCTACATAGCATGTAGAGGTAATAGGCTACGACAATTAGAGATAATAATAAACCTATTAAAATGATTCTTATAATCCATCGTTTAACATCGACTCCTTCACTATCTTCATAGTATAGGTCATAGCTCTGTTTCAATCTCATTGAAAGATTAATCTCCCTAGCTATATAATATACCTCTCCTCAAGTCGTTGACTATGCTGGTAAGCTTCTTCTCTGACCTATATGCTAGCTCTCGTAATACTGCTGCAAGCTTTCCTTCTCCCACTGCCATTAGTTTCTTAATATCCTCCTCATTGTACTCTACGCCATAGTATGAACATACGAGTTCTATTAGGGTTTTTGCACCGATCTTCATCTTAATGCTATCTAGGGAGACTGTTGGTAAGTCTTGAAATATTCTGCCACTGGCAGCATACCATACGGCACATTTCGCAGATAAGTGAAGCATTGATAACACATCTTTAGGCATATGGTCAGCAGGCACAATAAGCACACTGTTACATGTTTCTGCGGTCTGAACAGCCTCATCAAGCTTTCTATAGTCTGTCAATACTACGGCGGGAACATTCAACCTAGCAAGCACAATTACAAGTAATGCCTCAGCTGCAGGATAGGGAGTAGATCCAATATAGATCTGTAATCTGCTTCGACCAGATGTATATGGACGGAACAGGTCAAGAACCTTGTCTAAAGACACATTTGGAAGCTTAGCAGGAAAAGGACGCTTATAACCCCTCTCTAGCTTACTTATAATTGAGAGATCTGGAATAGTCTTCTTCTCTTTTATCTCCTCAATAACACGTACAACATCTGCCATAGAGGTGCCTAATGCTGTCAACTGATATGCAAGTTCCTCCGTGGCTCTATCACCAATGATCTCATTCACCTTATGTAGCTGCATCATGGTTAGAACAGCTTCATAATCAGGTAAGGGAACGAAGACGGGGCTGCCAAATCTCTCATGTCTAAGCAGGGCATCATCTATCATGCTTGGCGAGATGTTTGTAGCTAATATGATGAGTATTCTCCTACCCTCCTTCTTATACTGAGGCATTCTTCTTAACAATATTGCTAAGATGTTGCCTAGTGTGATTGCTATGTCGCCTGTAAGCATTGATCCCTCTCTCTTACGTACTAACGTGTCCATCTCATCCATATTAACTATAGATGGCTCATTAGCCTCAGCCTTGCTTAGAAGCTCCATAAATTTCTGCTCTGTCTCACCAATCCACTTACTCATTATGGAAGGATCAACATCGACACGGTACAGACCTAAGTAATCGCTAACTATCTCGATAGTACTAGTCTTACCAGTTCCTTTAGGCCCGTAGAGGAGGAGACCAGGCTCATATGGTGGATCCCCTCTATGCATTGGTTCAAGGTACTTGTTCCATACTATCTCCCATACAGATTTAGGATATATTAAGTATTTGGTAAACTTCTTACCATACCTCACCTCAACTAGAATATTATGTTTAAGTTCTCTCCACTCGATGTCGCAGAGCTTGACAAACTCTACCTCAGTGGTCAGCGTAATATAGACTGGTGGAGGCGGTCGACAGTAGACTACTTTACCAACATTCGGAATATATTGACCAATCTTATCTATCCTGAAGTAGATTGGGACGCTTGGAGGCTTTCTAAAGCATGCTATTCTGACTTCTCTGGCAGGCTGAACAATCTTCACAATGTTAATTCATGTTAAGGCATCTTTAATATTTGACGCATATTATTAATATAGTAATGTTCCTGTCTCAGGAGTTATTGCCTCCTCTATACAGGCATAACTTAAAATGCAATGCGAAGCAATAGCTATCCTGCTAATCCAGTCGTCCTTGCTCTCACCTTGTCTCTTCTCTACAGCTTCAAGATACCAATCTATTACTGACTTGTTCTCAGTCATCTCAGGAAGCTCTATGCCTGATCTAGAATACATTTTTACACATAGTTCAACTGCTTTCTTCATACGTGCCCGTTCCGTAGGCAGCTTAGTTAGGAGAGCAACCACAAATCCTATCAGCAGCTTAGCCTTGGCCTCCCTCTCCTCTAGTCCATACCTATCTACGTCAATGCTGGGCAATACATAATCGTTAATTACATCATATGCGACACGTCTACGAAATGATGCTGGAGATAGAGACATATAGAATAAACTTGCATAATCATAAAAATCTAACTCAGAAAGAAACAAATATTTAACCTAGATAGAACCAAGCCACGATGGGTAGAGTAGTCTGGTCTAAGATAGCTAAAGTACTGAAGGAAGAATATCTAGATGGAATGAAGTGTAAGGTATGCGGCGAGTCCATACCAGAGGCCGAATCACAGTTCAAGCTCCTGTCAAACATATATAAACACTTCAAGGAGAAGCACCCAGACGTTATAGAAGAGGTTAAAAGTAAATTATACTAACAAAAGTTTAAACAAGTTAAATCTCTCTAATCTCAATGAGGTTCTTTCTACCCTCGGACATGGATAGACTCGTAGATAACGCTATCAAGAGAGCAGTAAATACCTTCAACAATGTTGCCGAAAAACTAGGAATACCTGTAAGATTAGAATACGAAAATGGAGAACTACACTGGAGATACATACAGAGAAAATGGCATCATCCACATAATCACTGGCATCACCACTGCCACTGGCATCATCCTCACATGCATCATGAGAAGAATACTAGAGAAGTCATACATCAGCCTTTTTCTACTAGAGAGAAAACTAGGCAGAGAATAGAGACAAGGAGCCAATATGAAAGAAGCATCCTAGAAAAGAATACTCATCAGATAGCTCGTCATGAGGAAGAGAACAAGCATGAGACGGCTGAGTTTGCCTCCGCATTAAAACAGGTTCTTTCAAGAATTAGAGAAATTATGGATCAGTACGAGCAGGGTAAGGTTCCTAGAGAACATTTAACACATGAGCTGATCAGGCTAAGCCTGCTTCTAGAGTCGGCTTCACCTAGAGAACGAGTATTGTTGTTTCATGGTCTAGGAATAGGACGGTTCATACACGGATTATTAATGTATGCTTCAGGTGAGATCAGTAAGAAGGATATAGAAGCATTAATGAACGAGCTAGAACATAGACTTCAGAACCTAGAGAAGAATAGGAACTTGAAGACTGAAGATAAGACGAGCCTCATGTACTGGATAGAACAATTATATAAATACTATAAGGAGGCTATCAAAGAGCTGGAAAATGGAGCAACAATTGGCACAATATTAGACAAATTTATTAAAGAATATGAGAAGCTTATAGAGGAAGCTCCACCACAGTTCGAACCCATCTTAAAAATATATTTTAAGCACATGATAAAGAAGCTCTATAGGTGGTACCTATATCTGAGTGGGGCGCTGACACGTTAACTGAGAAGTTGAGAGAGATATTACAGCTGATCGACAATGGGAGACTAGAAGAAGCGTACGAGATGCTAGAGCAGGTAAAGTTGAGAGAGTTAACTTTTCTTGATCCAGCAACGTTAATACTTTTCCTGTCTCTGCTACTGGAAGAATTAATAAAATATGTCTAGACAATTCTATATATGCCTCTAAAATTCGTACCTCTCAACGATGATGCGTGTAAAATTGGAGAGAAAATAGAATTTCATAGTGAGACAGGGCTTATAAGAGTAACAGACTATGAAGGTAGAACGTACCTGCTGAGGCAGATAGTTCAGATGAGTCCTCAGGAGGTTATTGGAGTTGACATATATGGAAACCTTATCAAGATCAGGTTGATTCCTCCTAACAATGAGAGCAATCCCTCTTCTCCGTGATCTCTATCTGAGACATGTTTTTATTAGTGTCATCATAATCCGCACGTAATGGCTGGACTACCTTTCCTATTACCATTAACAAATAATCCAATACTAGTAGGCGGGTTATCGTTTGGCGTCGGATTACTATTTGGCATGATACTTGGATGGTTTCTTTACCAGATGTTTCAGAGATGGTGGGGACGCAGGTATCAGTATATTCTAGATCTCTTCTCTAAAGCAACACTGATAGGAATAATAGATGATGTAAAAGAAAACAAACTGGAGCTCGTTCCTCTAGTACCATTAAAACCAGGTCTATACGTATCTATTAGTAGAGACTTACCATATGTCGTATTTACCAACCCAAATGCTAAACCTAGATGGAGCTTCCTGCTAGGCAAACCAATACTATATGGTATAAGCTGGGACATATATGCAACAGCAGTGGATCCTAAACTGTTAGCGCCATTTGGAATAGCTAAGCTCACCCTGAAAGTAGATGAGCTAGATTACGAAGTAGGAAACGAGGCACAGTTAAACAAGCTGATAGAGGCCTTAATAAAAAAGATATCTGAAGGAGCAAGCGGAGAAGTAGCGATTGGCCCTGACATGAAGCTTGGCATAATGTATGACATACCTGCACTAGTACGATCTCTCCTCAGCCTAATAAAGAACATTGGTAGTGCAAGCTTCGTAGAGATACAGGAGACGTCTCAGACGGCTCTAGAGCTTGCTCAGTATGCTCAACGTAGTGCATATATACAGCTGGCAAGACAGACAACATGGCTCAAGTTTGCACTAATAATGCTGATACTTGTTGGAATGCTCGCACTAATAGCAGCAGTACTGCTTCCAATGCTACCACACTTGATGGGTGCTGCAACACATGCAATACCTATTGCACATGCTAGATAATTACCACGCGGCTTGCCTACCAGCTAATAATAGTAATACTACACCAAGTATAAATAATCCCGCACTTATTCCTTCAGCAATCAGCCCATAATAACCTGTTCCAGCTAGGTGAAATGCAGCTATCAGCGGAGTAAGCAGTACACCTAGAATAATCATGCCCATACCCATGCGCTTAGGATTGTTTCTCAATGCGAAACATAGGAAGAAACTTAACACTAAAATACATGCGAGCGGTGCCAAGTCTGTTGGAAATGTTCCTCTGGACGGTACAGTACTTATATAGTACATTCCTAGCCACTGATCGTTATATGTAATGTTTATGAAGAGTAGAGGAGGTACACCGCATATTACCTTCTTTTCAATATTGTTCCATGTAGCAGAGTAGATCAGTTTCTGAGTATAGGGATCATATAACTGGAAACTTATGACTGGCAGAGTAGCCGAAGTATGAAGAGGCTGATAGGCAACTACAACGCAGATATTTACAAACTCTTCAACAGTTATAGGAGCTGCAAAACCTACTCCACCAATAGGCACACTTCCTGAAGTAATGCTTCCTCCTTCACTGGTCGCCATATTGAGATTAATTATTAGTGGAGCATTACCCCAGTTGCAGTATATTTTTCCCGTAACATTAACACAGATGTGCGGCTCTATCTTCAACTGAGGATTTGGTGAGCTTGACTCACCAGGCAGAATATATAGCCCGCTAGCATTTGCAAGCAGCACATCCGTCGGGCCAAGAGTAACAACAGCGCTAGCGTACTTATAGTGAGATAGGTCGTACCTGATGCTTAGTATAGCATTTGGAAATCTTGGAAGATTACTCAACGGATACACCTTAACATAGTATCCAGTCTGATTCCATTTTACGGTTATTATGTTGTCCGCTAGGCAAGGTAGAGATAGAATTATTAACAGTGCTAGAACTAGTAAAACTAGTCTACGCATATATTAATATTATTTATCTAGGATATAAATGTTCATTGAATAGACATGTTTTTATAGTTGATAATTCCAGGTTAGTTCAATGAGCGCGGTTCAGCTTGAACGTAATACTAACATAGAGGCAAGCATCGCAACAGTGCGTGAGAGAATAATTACTCAGAAAAATAGAAGATACATCTATAGGTATATAGACGTAGCAGTACACAGTTTCGATAAAGACAGTGAGGTCATAGTACTTATTCTTCCCTTAGACTTTGCAAAACAGCTTAAAAGATTATTACCAAAGTTTGATGCAGCAGTAACAGATCTACTCGCGCGTAAAAACAAGCTATTAGAAGTATGTCCAGACATTGAGAATGATCTCAGAATACTGAGCGAGGTAAATCAGATCATGGGAGAGATGACTAGAAAAATAATTACTGTGGTAGACATAGCAGAACTAAAGAAGAAGGAAGAATAACTAGACAAACAAACTACCTAACCCATCAACACTATGCTCTAACGAGAAAGCTAACAAGTAAGGACTGAGTCGACATAATCCCGCGACAAGATAACTCACAACTACTGAAGGAGGTACCCAATGAATGCTTATCACAATATTACTAAAAACCAGCAAGATAATTGACGTATAGAGTAATTTTCGATGTCTAACACGTCTAACATAGTCAATAAAATACAACAGCAAAAGAAAAACAAAGAGAAGCATGATAAACCATGTACCTCTATCAACCTCACCTACCGCATATGCAGTAAGCTCATAGAAATTATTAAATAAAACAACAAGACTAGGTTCAAGAAGAACCCTCTCTACTAATGGTAAACCATCTCTCACCAGTGCGTAGTCTAGAAGGATTAAACCCATACTTGTAAATATTGGCATTAGAACAATATCGTTCCACAGTCTAGGAATATAGAAGAAAGTTAGTAAAAGTAGGACACCGTAAAAGATTCCTAGTAGAGGAAGCCTAGAATTGCTACAGCAACTGCTTCTTCTACCTCGCATGTAGCGGTAGAGGAGTAATGTGATAAATATAAGAATTAGAAATGGCTTGACATCTGCCTGAAACCAACCCTTGAACAATCCTAACATCAGTGTTGAAGTTATGCGGATATATAGATAGATAATATCTAGGATCAGTACTATAGGTAGAAAAACTATGAAAACTATCTTACGCATCACGTCCATCTCTAGTTTCCTCTAGCAGAAGCTTTTCAACCCTATTCAGCTTCTCTTCAATTTCTTCTAGCTTACGCATCATAGGATTTACTTGAGCCGCCAAATGTTGACTTATCTTGAAGAGACCTCGCTTAGTATCTAGCCAACCTATCAGTGTGCAGACGGGTATATAGACTACGATGAAGGTTATTAAGAACGCGAGAAAACTGTTAAATAAATATTTTAGAAATGGTATCTTACTTATAAGTAAACTGTATTGAATGACTATAAAATTAGCTAGCTGTATTAGAAAGGCAAGATATGTTCCATGTCCCTGACGAAAATAGAGATAATAACGTAAAATCCTCTCCATCATATTGCTCTTTTTAAACTTCATCTTTTCTCTATAGCTCCTCTCCCAGCTATAATACTTATCCATGGGTTATCCCTCATCCACTCGGGAAGGTTACTATTATCTATAACTGTCTCTATGACTGCTATAGGTGCTGTAGTCTCTCTAGGACGTTCCTCCTCTTCCCTAACTTTTCCAAGCACTATCCTACCAAGATTCTCAACTCTTTTCTCTATAATAGCTATTCTATCCTTAATATTTTTTACATCATTCTCTATCTGTTTTAAAATATCTATCATGAACTTGATAGATAAGTCTTGAACGGTTGGTAGCGGGTCGCTGCCATGCAGTAGAGAGTATACAAGCATCTTACCGAAATTATCACGTAGTAGTAGCTCTATAAGTTTAAGCCCGCATTTAACTAGACTGTTCTGATTAACGTTTAATCTACGTGATAATCTTATAACCAGTTCCTTAGTCTCTTTATCAACTCCAATACTTGTAGGAGCTGGCATATCTTACTCTTATAATTAGGTTAAGAAGAGTTAAAACTTTATACTGGAGAACTCACTCAATGTCGTCTCTGGTTAATGCGTTATCAGGTGTAACTGGAGTAGAGATCTATGTTCCTAGAGCAATCATGTGTAAACTACTAATGATAGCCTACGGTAACGAGCTAATGAACAAATTAAGAATGTACCCACCTGCAGAACTCATTCAGCAATATGCTCAGAAAATGGGCTGCTACGAAACAACTAGCGGAGACTTTATCTGTACAGTAGCCTGGAGAAACAGTACTGGAGAACTAATACTAAACTTCGATGTCTTAGAACCGCTCCTCTTTTACCTATTCGTAACATTTGGATACACTCTACAACATGCTACCGAGCTTGCTAAAATATATGCTGATGAAGCAAGAAAACTATACCAAGCCGCGTTTCACTTAGCAAGAGGAAACATTAACCAGGCAGTTCAACTATACTCAAATGTTAATCATGAAATGATCAACCAGCTGCAACAGGCAGTAAAAGAGGCAGTACGAGGTGAAGCAAACAACGAGGTAACAAACATGGTAACAGAAATAGAGGAACTGAACAAGAATGGGGAAATACCGAACGTAGAGGAGCTACCTAAGAAGGGAACCATAGGTGAAAGATTGAAGAACATTGGATCAAGAATAGTAAACTTCTTCAGAAAAGCTGGAAACAGACTAATGACATTCTTCAGAAGACGAGCAAGCAAGAAAGAAAGCAGTTAAAGCTCTTCACCACCAATCTCCTCCATTTTACTCCTCTTCTTTACATGTTGACGCCTCTCTTCACCTTCTTCGTCTACTCCTGTCTCTTCGGTCTTCTCAATTTTCTTTTCAACTTCTGCCATTCTCTCCGTCCTGGGTTTAGTTGTAGCAGGTTGTTCTACTGGTATGGTAATAGATTCCTCTCTTTCTCCTCCACTTCCAAGTAATAGATCAGTCAGTGCCTCCTCTTCCTCTCCTGTTCCAGTATACATTCCGTACCACGCTAATGAAGCCTTCTGTTGTATTAGGAAGAGCTCATCCTCATCCTGCATTGTCAATTTGTTAAGCATCTCATTATTGATCAGCTTGATCTCTCGAACAATGTTCTCAACAGTGTCATCAAGGAAGAACGCTATTATGCCCGTATCACCGCTCTGAAAGACCACTATCTTAGTAGTCTTAGCTAGCGGCGGGGCATGTATTAGACGCTTAGCGTCACAGAAGACGCCGATCTTCTCACGATCGAAGAAGACTACGAAGGTCTTGAACGCATATGTTCTAACTCCAGTAGTACTAACAATAATATAGTGTAGAGCAGTGTCGATATCCATGTTACCCTTAGCTACTCTAGAAACAACTTCCTGACTAGCAAACTGCACGTTAGGTCTACCAGCCGTCTTATACCTCTTATAGTAATAGTTCAACAGATCGTAAATGTTTATTGGAACTATATAAGAGACGAATAGTACTGATGATAGCGGTCTAACAATTACTCTAATAGCACCATAGTCCTTACCCCGCTCTATCTTACATTTAGCATAGTGTGCACCCTCTATCAGGAGTCCCACATAAATGTACTCGACAAAGGGGGAGTTACCGTATGCGAAGTTCTTTATCAGTTCAACACCTTTATAAATATCTTCTATCCTATCAGCCATGTCCAGTGCTGCCTGACCATCGCCAAATATCTCCTTCATTGCTGCCTCAACGTTTTCTCTCCTCAGTCTCCTAGCTCTCGCGTTATATATTAAAAATCTGTCAACCATGTCTCCAGTAGCCGTCTCAGTCTCAAGTGTAGTCCAGCCAAACAGTGCTACCAATGGTGCAAACGATAGTTGCCTCGTTATTGAGTAGAACGGTACTACGAACCTCAGAAGCTGATTTCCCTTTAGTACCTGCGGTGAGAGGGGTCTCTTAGGTCTCCACTGTGTCAGCTCCATGCACAAGATCTACTTTATAGAAAATAAAAGTTTTACTCAAAAGGGATAGGTAATTAATAGAGGAGTAGTTAATCAAGACCAAAACCGTTAATTATAAGTCAACAAGGGTGACTACCATGTATAAGACAGTTAGAAGAGACAGACTTAGAACAACACTAGAAGAGACAACACAGCTCGCACTAGAGGAGCAGCCTCCCAGCATAATTGCTCAACACGTTAGAGAGAGACTGCTCCCAATACTCCACGAGACAGTTCTAGTACATGGAGCAGAGGGGGCAGTAGATGAGATAGTTAACGAGCTGGGAGACGAGACAATAATACATGCTCCTCACATCCTCGCGGCAGCATACATGTTAGGTGGGAGAGAGCTGCTGCATAGAATGGCTCAGAGATTAATAGAACACTTTCCAGAACATGCAGAATATATAACACATATAGCTAACACTATTACCCACCTAGATCGAGAACTAAGAGAGTAAACTTAGCAAACTATAACACTCTTCCACACACTTACTAATTTCATCACCCGACAAGAACCTATTGATCAGCTCATTAAAACGCTCCTTAACGTTAGGATCAACGGTAGATAAGTAGAGTGAGATCAGCCTGCTAAGACTCAGCAACTTATCTAAATTATATATTCTTCCCCTACGTAGCTGAGCAATCTTAAATAGAAGACAGACCTCTCGCATTAATGTAGTTGCAGCTAGCCTATAAATGTTCCTCATCTGCATGATAATGAGCGTAGATTATTGTAAATGTTTCTAATAACTGTCGCTTAGTACACTACTACCTGTAGATAATAAATAAAAGTTGCATAAATGAAAAATATATGCATGAAGCTCCTAGAAGAGCCCCTCATCTCTTATCCACCACTCCTACCTAAAGAACGTGAGATACTAGAGAACAAGTTTCTAATACATGAGAACGCTAACATCCCACGCAAGGCACTCTACGTTGCAATAATAATATGCGAACACTTGAACTATCGTGACCTCGTGCTACAGCTCTTCCCTAGAGCATATAAACTACATACATGTGGACTATTACATCTACATAAGCTAGCGGACAAGGCAACACACATCCCATACTGTGGATCAGCAAACGCATTAAAGATCGCTCTAGAGGGACTAACAACAACCTCAATAAGAGCACTAGCTCCAAAACACGTGATAGCTCTATCTAACCAATTGTTAGAAGGAGCATGCGAGCTATCTGGAGAGAGAACGGGCGCCGTAGGTTACAGCAACTTTATACAAGCATTCACACTAGTAATGGGACGTGACGACCTTGCATATGATCCACGCATAGTTAAGCAGGCTGTGGAACACTTCATATGGGCATGCAACTTCAATAATAGACATCTTTTACAGAGCCTATTCATAAACATAGACTTCAGATTCGACAAGTATCAGAGCCTAGAGAGACAGGCTCTTATTGCCCGTCTAATACTTGAAACATTTCTGAACGGTGACGCACACGGAAGACCATTCACTTTCCCCCTAATGACCTTCCTTCACAATGATGTACAGCTCAAGCTGCTTGAGGAGGCGGGTCTATGGAACTTGTTCTGGAGGGTGGTAGCTGAACGAGGAAGCTTCTATTTCTTGGCGCATGAGAACGCGGGAATGAATGAGGACGATATCTACAGCTTCTGCTGTAGATTACATAGCAATCGTGCTAGGATCATCGCAGAGAGAGGCATACAGAACAGCCTAGCGATATCAACAGGCACAGGCTCAATAGGCTACTTCAGCATCAACCTACCAAGACTAGCATACTTATACGGCAAGGACTGGAACAGGTTTGTAGAGGAGCTTGAGGACGTTATTAGGATAGGCATATATGATTACCTGCTCAAGCTCTGGCTACGTTACATATATTTCACAAAGCTAGGACTCTACCCCTTCACTACTTGGGCACTAGGAGAATACTGGTACACGCTCTACTATTGGACAGTTGCTACAGTAGGAACAGCAGAAGCAGTAGCCATACTACTAGGCGAGCCGAAATTATGGCTACGCGAGGTATCACTAGACGGTGAAGAATGGTTCGACACTGTCCTGTATTGGTATAGTAAGCTTATGGAGACTATCAGCCAAATAGTGACAAAGATAGAGAATGAACTAAATAGGTCACTACCCTTTGACGAGATCATAGAGAAGTTCGAGCTTGACCTAGAGCCAGAGAAGCTTAAGGTCTTAATAAACATTGAGCAGAGCCCAGCAGAATCAGCAAGCGGAAAATTCGCTAAACTAGACTGGGAACAGTACCCAGAAATGAGAAAGTATATTCCCGTAGGAAAGACGCTTGACGGCGAGGTAGAGCCATTCTATACCTCACAGATCACGCCATACTACACCACGTGGAGGCTAATTACACAGCTTGAGCTAGAAGGCAAAATACAGAAATACTATACAGGAGGAGTAAACAAGCTCATCAGAATACACCGCCCACTACCAGTAGAATCCGTTATAGCGCTAGTAGAGACATGTAGAAAACTAGGACTCATCTACTACACCTACGTACCAACACAGAACATCTGTCCAAAATGTGGTTACCGTACAATAGGAGTATACTACAACTGTCCAAAATGTGAAAGCGAGATGGAAATATGGTCAAGAATAGTAGGATATTACCGACCAGTAAGACAGTGGAACCCATCAAAACAAGCAGAATTCACAACCACGAGAGGAACAGTAGACTAAGATTCAACTCCTATCTATTCTAAACATTGATTTATTTAGTGAAGTAGCGTACAGATACATCATGCTTCTCCTGCGGATAGTGGTACTATTTCCATTGATATTATTATGAGATTAAAGAAGGATTCCTCTAAAGGAAACTTTCTTGAGAACCAAGTATTTACCCCCATTAGAGCTACTCCCGCGATAATAGAGAGAACTGGAACAAATATGTTGTGTATAGGATAGCTCGGTTAAGGAATGACGATGCATATTATAATTATGTAGAACCAGCTGACTAATGCTAATAATATATGAACAACCTTTTTCTTATCCATATCTTATAAGGGTAAGTCTAGCTTATTTTTATCACTTATCCATGCGGTACTACGTATAGAAACCTTGAAAAATAGATCTTTAAGAATGATATTTCACGTTGCATGTTATTTATCACTATAAGATGTGTATTAACATATGTATCAACGCATATATCGCTATAAAGATTCCTAGTGCTCCAAATACGGTACTTAACCCTCGTATCATGGCTTCGTTCCTAACTATACTACATAGAATTAGGAATATTTCCGCTAGTACTAAAAATGCTATAACTAGTAGCAGATACCACGATGGGAACTTCCAGTTTACTAGAACTGGATTATTCATAAGAATAGCATTATTACATATATAATACTTATAGTAATCATATATTAGTATCCCAAGTAGGACTCCTATTATACCGACTGGCCATATGGTGACGACTATTATGTCCCTCTCCATAATATGTCAAGCATGATACCTCAATATAAAGATAACGAGTAACCTAAGAACAACTTTTATAAACAAAATATTAATACATGCTTCATGATCACCCTCTTCCTTATCGCAGGAATAGTTCTACTAATAGTTATAGTATCCTTCATTCCACTCTTAATTAAAGATTTAAAGCAGGTAGAAAGGGAAGAGGAATTCTATAGAAAAGTCTTTGGAAGAGACTTATCACAAGAGTTATTTATCAAACTTATGATGCTAATAGCATTTGCTTCTATAGGTGCACTTTTTACTCTAATAGGAGCATATCCACAGACCATTATAACAGCATATAATATTCTCAAATCATGGATTCCAATGATAGGAATAAGCTGTACTAGGTAATAAAGCTATTATACTGTGGATAATCTAAAAACAACTATTATAAGGATAGCTCCACTATATCGAATATGGATATTATTACCTTTCTGATAGGTATAATAGATATATTCCTAGGAATATTTTTCCTTCTCGGGGATATACGAGAAACAAGGGAAGTAGAGAAGATGGGTGATATAGAAGAGATCTCTACTATACCTTTCTCGTTTGGTATTCAAGTCGCTATTGATATACTTCTCTTTATTTTGGGAACGGTCTGTATAGTACTAAGTATCTCTTAACTAATGGTAGAATTCTCAGATTTATACTTATAAGGAAATCATTATTATAAAGATAATTATATGAAGAGCGAAGTTATCTTGCTTTGAAAATCCTTTTATAGAGTTAGTCTTCCTTTACTGACCTTATAATCTTATTTTAATATTTTAATACTAGTTTATATTTTGTTGGGTAGGAACATAAATACATTATATGGTAACGCTATTATTTGTAGTGCGTTCCTTATAGAGTACTATGCTTTCTTATATCTGGAAGAAGAGTTCAAAAACAGCAGAGAAGAATAACTTATCCATTAACGTTATATTTTAAATTGCTTCTCATCTCCATATGCTAGAGGAGACTACTACTGTTAATTCATTCCAACAATGTAACTGAGAAAAATCTAGAAAACCTTTATTTAAGAAATATCTAGTCTAGCCTCATGAAATTTTCTGTTAACTATGTTAGTGCTTTAATTTCTATTGCAATTGGTATGTGGATATCAAGTTTCTGTCTTGTACTGATACCTCTAGCTAATATTATGGAACTTCTGAAATTGGTTACTATTCCTCTAGGAATTAGTATTCTCACCTACCTATTCTTAACAAGGACTGGAGAAGGCAGGGAACTTGTTCAAGACTTTGCAAGGAACATAGAGAAGAAGTATGGTAAGGTAAGGTTCACAGTCTGCTTCATCCTTATTGCACTTGGAGTCTCACTACTCATATTGACGGGAGGAGCCTATCTCGACATGATTAATTGGTATCAGTTTCTGAATACTACATGGACATACACTTTCCCGCAATATGTAGCAGTCGTTCCAAATCTCATGCTAAGAGCTTTAACACAGTCAGAAGCAGATTGTTCTCTAGGTACTTCACTGTTTTGGATAGGTATAGCACTAATCGTTATTCCTCACTTTGAGCTATCTAAATTCAATAATAAAGACTCTATTATACCTGCAATGATCATGTTATCATGGATCGCATTTGGATTATACTGCTTCACTCTTTATATAATAACTACAGGGATCGACCTATATCATTACTGGTTCAATACCTTCCCAAACTGTGAGCTCTATTGCAATACTACTCTACTAGCAGTACTAGGTAAATGTTCATTTCATAACGTGACGCTCTGTAAATTGTTTAATGCTACTGCGGTAAGGATAGAGATACCTTTAGACAATCCACTATCCTTTCCATGTTACTATAAGTATAAGATAATTAATGGATTACTATTCTATAGACTCAACAAGACATGCGTCATAGAGCTAGTATTAAGAAAACTTAAGATAATGAAAAGATGAGAAACCTATATATGCTTACTATCTTACCCTGAAAACATGAGTAAGAGAACACTAATCATCATAGGCATACTGTTGCTAGCGTATTCTCTGACGTTTAGTACTCTAGTAACTATTGGTTGCTTAAGACTAGGAAATGCAGTATCGATGCTACATATCGCAGAGGGGATCTATCCTCCTAACAAGTATGTTATCACTATAACAGATCATGACCCTACTATACAATTAGCAGAGTTTATATTATACAATGAGTGGGGGCTTACTCTATTTCTACTAGCAATAGCTATACCAGCAGTCATCTACTTAGCATATTGTTTTGATCGATCGAATAATGAAGATATAGTACTAATCTTAGCAGTGTTACCAGTGATACCATTTTGCATATCTCTGTCAGTTATGGGACACCTAGCATCTACATATTTTAACGCTAGTAGTATCCCTGTAAAAACACCAATCATAAAGATACCAACACTTTCAAACTTCTTCACATGTAATCTTAATAGTACTAATCTATGCTCCATAGCTAGGAGCTTACTATCCAACTACAAGATTCCAAAAATATGTTTAAAGCTGTATAAGGTTAAGAATGACTTGGTGATCTACTATATTAATAGGAGCTGTGTAACTAGTTATATAAAACATATCTTGGAAAATAAGCTCTACTCACACATAAATAAGCAATGTATAGAGGTTGCAAGCACATGGTCTCAATATGTTACATGTATACGAAACATAGAGACATATGGATATGCCCCCCAGTGTAGGCAGTTCTTAACTACGGATCAATATTTTAAATGTATACAAGTATTAGACAACTAGCATGGGTGATAAGAAGATTAGCACATGGTTCTCAATATCGGTAATATTTTTCGCATTATCCTACCTATCTAACCTACACGTCATAACTCTCCCATCGATAATGATAACAGTACTATCCGTAGTGGCAACAATATGGGCATATTGTAGAGGGTAATCTCTTCAATTCAAATGGTATACCATACCATTTTGCTTGTGTTTCTAATATTGTTAGTACACGATTTGTAAATATTTTTGTCAGTATTGAGTATAGACCATGATATCTTTGTGATAATTCTTCAAGTGATTCCCATTCTGAGTCATCTACAATAATTTTAGCATTACGTTCTAATGCTAATTTAATTATTTCATGAGCAACCTTATTTGGAGAACATGCATTGCTTTTACTTGAGGAACAGTACTATATGTAGTTAACTTAAGGTAACTTATTTATATCAGTAAACTATTTCTAGTAACATGATTACATGGTTAGATACTGTTACTACTGTTTTCATTATTTCAAGCATGTTAACATTCTTCATCTTGCATCACCTTGTTGCGGATAGGATAATAGATAAAGAGAAGAGGAAGAATATGGAATTCATAGCTAACTGCTATGGGTTAAGTCTAGCATTTGTATTAGGAATTTTAGCAGTAGTCTTCTTTTATCTACTTAATTGTCCCATCCTATCCTATGAGACTGGGATAGCGGGAATTCTAATGTATATTTTCTTGATACCATACTTGATGCGGGACAAGTTAGCAGTGGTCTGGGATCTAGTAGAGAAGGAAGATAAGAAGAGAGAGGAATAATAATTTAGAAAACTTTATTTTCTATATTAGTTATAGGGGTATATGAATGACTTAGTTAGCTGGATAGTGTTTTTGTTAAACATTGTTTATATAGTTATAGGAGTGGTAGAGGCTTTAACTCTCCGTAGATACATGATTGATAAAGTAGTCATTTACCCAAAAGTAAGCACTGCTCTACCCTTCATCTATGTATCAATAAGTTGTATTTTAATAGGAATAGATCTATATATGTCACTTACATATTCTTTTCTACCGCTCGTAATAGTGGTGCCCATACTTATAGTATTGATCTTAGCTTCTCCTACTACATTAACAGATGATAAAATATTACACAGTTACAAGATTTTTCGACATATAGATAAGATTAGTGACCCTCTAGTAATATTATTGAAAGATGAGAAGGTTCCTAAGCACTGTCTTAAACTTATTAAGAGAACCATCCTCTTCGATATTGGGATAGTAGATAAAAAATGCTTAAATAAGCATATCAATAGTATTGTATCGAAGTATAAGAAGGTTGATATATGTCTAGTAAAGGCTGAAAATATTAAGCAATATGAGAAATGTCTAAAAAACATAGAGAAACATGGAATAGAGCCTAACTGTTTTGATTATGTGCTAGACGAGAAGAAATATAAGATCTGTATAGAAGCTAGTAAATATGCTAGATAGCTTAGTCTCTACTACACATCTGCTATGCGAGGTAGCCATGTGTGTGAACCTGATTGGCAGTATCTGCTATCTCTACATAGGCTTGAGTGATATTGTACCAGTACGGGAAACTGGCAAGGATAGGAAGGGTGATGTTAAGGAGCTTCTTAAAGTCTTGACGAAAGATGGAGAAACGGATGAGGGGAAAATAGTTCAACAATATATTAATTTTAGCATATTCATGTTCACTTTGACATTGATCTTCCTAATTTTTATCGGTCTCTGCACCTATACAATATCGTGGAACATAGTGCAGACAGTAGGATTCATCTCAGCTTTCTCATGGATTGGTGCAGGAATAACTATAGCACTTGTCTACGATCTCAAGCGTATGCGTAAGCAAGATGTAAAAGATAGGGAAGAAAGCAAAAGTTAACCTTATTTAGTAGTATATTAGGTTAATTACGTGAGTAATAATAAAAATGCTGAAGAGGTTGATGCTGGATCAAGAGAGCTACGTTTAGCGTTCATTTTACTATATATAGGAATGTTTATTGGGTGTCTTCTAGATATTCTGATTGGGATAGTAATAGGACTTTATACACATGGTCATACCATTATTCGTCAGTTCCTGCCTGTAAATGTTAGTAGGAGTGTGCATAATCATGTGCTTGTGAGAAATTGTACAGTATTAAACTACTCGTGCAAGGACTATAATAATCACTATATCTGTAGCATGACTATTCGATGCAATAAGTAACTTAATTTCGTGATAGAGGGATGTCTTCTCGTAAGTTTAATAAATAGTAAAAACCGTCTATCTTTACATGATTGATGAACTTATTAAAGCTTATGAGCAAGGTAAGGCTGATTATGAAAAGTATAGACAGACCATATTAAACATTATTGAACTGTTGTACTCGTTCTGTAATACAGTGCTTAAACGTTTCCTAGCTTCACCAGCTGGAAAACGAGCCCCCGACCTAGAGCTTTATACGTGTAATGATGAGATTTGTGTTAACCTAGAGCTAGGTCTTGATGAGGTTGAGATTAGTATTACCTTAGAAGGTGAGAAAGAAGGTATAATACTGCTAGAACTGAAATATTCTCTAGATAGAGGAACCATAGAACTTAAACAAAGAAAGAAACATATACATGAGACCTATCTGACTTACCTAGCAGAACAATATGAAAATATTAAGAAACTAGTAATAGAGCTAGCATATAGGTTAGGGGTATTAGAAAGATATTACGAGGATCGAAACCTATAGTTAACAGAAAAATATATTATCTTTTTGTTATATCCTTCTCTCATGAAGATGCTAGTAAACGCTAACTATCTAGATAAGCTGAGAAGTAGTGTAAGATGTTGCATTATATAGTTTAAGTAGTCTAATGATTCCATTACTCATTAAGCTAATACTAGCAGTGACATGTATAGCAAGTAGTGTGGTGGTAGGAAAATAGTAATCTACTTATATTTTTATGAACCTATTAGTCCTATGCCTGAACTCGTTGATAGGGATCTTGAGGAGAAGCTGAATCGATTCATATCTTTGCTAGATAAGGAGAGCTTTGATATCCCTGTTAGAGACGGTTTGAAACGTTATGCTGAGACTAGGAACATATTTAACCTATTGATAAGCTGTGAGTTCTCTAGTTACTACCTAGTAGAGAGCAAGCTTAAATTGGATAGAGATAAACTTATTAATTTAACTAAATGCTTCATAAGGAAATATTTTCTACCATTCTTAACTAAGCTTTCAGAAGTATTGAACGAACTAGATAAACTATATGATGAATATTCTAAAGAATGTGAAGATATTAAACTAGTCTTACCTATATATGGTACTGATCTCGTATTTGAAACATTGACAGAGAACTCAGATATTTTTATGCAAGCACTAGTAGAAGTATTAAAAGAAGATAATTATGAGATTATTAACATAGATAAAAACTATTTAGAAAATGAGCTACCACAATATCTAGACATTGCAATTGGTAACCACATATTCTCATTCTCATTCAACGAAGCAGGACAGCTTAGAATATGGATAAAGAAGAGATAGTAAGATACAGTTAGTTTATGATAAACCTTATATCTAACCTAAAGGATAAATTACTTAATGAATAAGGGTAACATAGTAAGAGAAATCATCGATAGAATGTTCAGCTCAGAGGAATTATCTACAAGTAATGTAGATTTAGAAGAAGTTAAGTCACTAGTCAAGGATTACATTAGAAACATATTGTTACCATATTTACATAAGCTTGTCGAGCTCTATAAACAGTTAGATAATTATGCTAGGGAGCTGGTTAAAGATAGTCCCGAATGGTTAGAAGCGTTGCCCCTACATAACTGTGCTATCTCTCTACTCTTCCTATACTCTGGTTCAGACCTATTCTTCAATGCTCTGCTGGAGGAATTAGAAGAGAAAGGGTATAGGATAGTGAAACATGAACCACCTAGATTTATTATGGATAATTATATAGTAGGATTCGATGCTGATGATAATGGAAACATATATCTAATTATTGAGAAGGATAAAGTTAGGCGTTATTGCTTAGTAGACAAGTGAGAAAATGTTTATATTGTGCTCACATTAAAATATAACAATGGTCGATAAGACTACTTTCAAAATTCTTATAATGATTCTAGTATTTTTTAGTGTTCTAGTTGGATTACTTGCGTATTTAAGCACTCATTCTCTAATCATAGCTGAAACCGCGCTTGCAGGGTTCTTCTTCTTCACAGCGGGCATATACTTATTATTGCACCCTTTTCTTAGTTCATCTAAAGAAGACTGTTAGAGGTTAGGAAAAGCTTATATAGCTAATTCTTCTATAGTAACCAATGGTTAATACGAAACGCGAGAACAATCTCTCTTCTTTCACTACTTTTAGCATTATTCTGGCAATAAGTATCACAGTTATCACTATCTTAGTTGCGCTATATTACTGGTTCAGCACTCACTCGCTTACAAAAGTATTAATGGCTATCGTGGAAATATCGTTAATAGTCTTCCCTGCTCTCACGGGTCTGCTTCCAATCATTAAAGTAGGTTTTGAAGACTCAACCCCTAGAGATGACTGTTAGAGGTTAGGAAAAGTTTATATTAATCATTTACGTTCTATGAAATATGAATGAAAATAAGGATAATACTATTGCTACTAGGCAGAAATATGCTAAAGTAATGTCCTACTTGTTAATGTTTGCTATAGTAGAGCTGATGGTGGAATTTACATTAATATTTCTCTATGCTTTTTCCGCTAGTGAACTTCACGTTTTTGCTGGTCTTCCCCTATCACAAGCTTGTTCACTTTTAAAACAAGCATCACCGTTTGGGGACATCCTAGGTATAGGAGCTATATGGGCGGTATATTTTATTGCTAAGGCGAGAGGACTTGCAAATAGAGATCTAAAACTAGCATGTATAATGATTACATTAGCTACAGTGATAGTCACAGCCATAATTGCACTAGTACCTTAAGAATAGGTTACCCCGTTTTTCATCATTGTTCTAGATTTGAACTGTAGAGTTAATATTATATTTATTTTCTCAATGTTTACCCAAGTATGAGTAACAGTCAGAACAATGAGAAGAATGGTAATGCCTGCTCATGGCTGTTTCTAGCTGTCATATTTACGGCGGGTGTATTTACTGCTTTTGCTGTTCTTAGTCTATTAGAGCAGTTACATATCATTAAGATCACTGTTATTGGTAGTAGCAGTTCGTCTTCTAGTAACAATCAGGCAGTGTATGTTCCCTCTACTAGTGAAAACGTTATTGTTAATGAAACCATGAACTGTAGCATAGAGAAACTAGCATGCTCACCAAGAGACGGATCATACCATTGCAATATTACAATCAACTGTGGATGGAGAAGAATATCTTTTCCAATTACGGTACACACCCTAGAACAGTTAAATAACCTGACCTGTAAACTAGTAAACAGTTATATAAGATGTATTGCCAATAAAACAGTTATCCTAATTAAAACCCAATGAAGTCAACATTTCTAAAATAGTTCGTATAAGGATAGAATGACCCCACACGGAGGACTCATCCCCCACCCACCCACGACCTTACGATCGCAGGCAGGTGGGATTCATCCCCCGTGTGGGGCCTAGAAATATTTTTCTTAGATCGATTAAAAAGTTAACGTAGTAATATCCTTACCTAGTTTGAGTATGAATGTGAATACGAGATAATCACGTTACTGGAATTACTCTATATTATCAATATTGAGCTCCCGCTACAATAGAACAATAATACTAGTTAAAGCAAGACAGCAACATATTAATCAATATTATTCGATTTTCTTCTCCTTCGTTCTGACCGTTCATAGAGGTAGAATACGACTATGAAAGGTATTAGCAATGCTATTGGGAGAACAATATTTAACGGTCTAATAAATATGCAAGCTAGACAGAACACTAATGAACCAACGAATAGAGACAGATTAAAGTAGTATCTCCTCCTAGAGATCTCACCCATATGAGAAAACCAAGAGAAGACTCACTATAAAACCTAGCTCCAAACTACACTATCTATCTACTAGGGAGTCCAACATGTTTTAAACTATTTGCCAAGTTTTTAGAAGTAGATTATTATCATAATTGTTTTATGTGCTAGATAATAATTTTATTATGTGTAGACAGTTTATGTATTGTTTCCATGTTTTTGATAGTTCTAGGCAATATTTTGAAAATATATGATTTTTAAGTAATTGTTTATAGAAGATTAATGTTCTATATAGTAAGCATGTATCATTAATATAGTAAAGACTTATATATGTATTAGAGTAGATTTTTCGTATACATGCTAAATAGATATTACGATTAGATGCTAGAAGCACAAGATGATTAAATTCTGTTTCTGTAATATTAAACTTATCTTCTAGCAATGTTGCATATTTATTAAATAGGTGTTTACTATTTGCATAGTCTGGTATAATATTCGTAATATTAGTACAATAGTAAATTGATATTGATGATAGAGTCCCACTTGGAACCGTATATGCTATTATTCCTAAAAGAACAGTTGAGAAGGTGGGGAGTAAGGCAAATCCTATAAATATTGCTAGAGCAAGCTTCTCATTTCTAATTTTTCCTACAAGTAGAAAACTGAAAGCAAAGACTAGCAAACTAAAAATAAGTAGACCAATAGCATAGAACCAACCCATACTAATCCACTCCTCCAATGCAGTAGATATAATTATAACGAAATCGGAAGGTGAAGCAAAACCAGTTAATAGATAATTATTTAAAATAGATGAAACAGGAGAGACAACATGATTAATATTAGATGTATCAATTATTAGAAGAATCGCACCACCTATAAATATAGTAAAAATAATTAAGGACAAGACGAGAGCTAGATTGTTCTCCATCCAATGCTAAACAAGATAGTTTCATCATTAAAACCTTTCTCTAACCAGATTATTTATCTACTAGGGAGCTTACCTGTCTAACACAGTTGAAGTAGCTTGTCAAGTTGTTGCTCGTTTCTAAACAGTCTCTAAATATTATATGTCTCTGCTTTAACAATTTAATATAGTATGTAACTTTATGAAATATGCATGACGCATTTACAGTATAAATAATAATGTACTTATCATGATATACCTCTCTTATGCAGTTAGTTAGTATTCTACTATTATTCAGAATATAGACTAGTCTAGTTATGATGCTTGGAGACATGTTAAACATATTGCTAAGATAATTAATCCCGAACTTACCGATTTGACTACATGTGACCCAACCGAGGAGACTTGCATGGCAGATTGTTCCACATGTTATGGGGACAGTTCCAACAGTCTCATTACAGATAATGAGCGGTGAAGCTGAGGTTAGGCTACCAGCTATCCCGTTATATGAAATATATAGGTTCCAAGGTAGGAATACTAGACCCAGCACAATAAAAAGCAAAATAACACTAACACAAACCGTTACACCTCCCAACTTGAATTCGTGAAACATAGCAACAACTATTCCTAAAATTAACAATCCTATCCATATTAATGTAACAACTCTACCATATGTATACAATAGGTTAAGCTGGGTTAAATATGTACCAGTAGGTCTAACAATAATATTACCATGAAACTCTCTTCCAATATCATTAATAATATTGTCTACATGACTTAACCTTTCATACAGGTAGACATATATTGAACCAGCAACCACTAAAGCGATCAACAACCCCAACCATACCCAGAAAAGAATCTTCCTCCAGTTCATACATGCCGACTAGTATGAACTAGACATAAAAACCTAAACTAATAGAGATAAACAAACAATTAGAAAAATGAGAAAAAGAATATAAAAAGATTAAATTTGAATAGAAATCGCAGTAGCCTCTATACCATATTTAGGATGAGGAATATTTTATTCCTCTATTACATGAGTAGAAGAATCCGCTTAAAATGATTCCTAAGGTGAGAGCTATAGTGGTGATTCCTAAGGTAGCGCCTATCAGCTTCTTCCCTAGGAGATAATAATAAAATATTGATGATGCGAGGATGGTAAATATCAATACTGCGATTAGGAAAAACTTGATAAATAACTTCTCAACATCACTATCACGTTTATTACCTTGACTTGAACGGTCACCACTCTTCTTGCTAGACTACAACCATAGTGAAAATATATCTAAGAAAGGAAAAGTGAGTTATTAAATAAAGCTTTTCTACTTTAGGATAACATTATTTATAGTGTAGTAGAAACGATGAGAAATAAATATTTTATTCTCTCTATATATTTCAAAGACATGTACATGGATCTGGAAACAGTAGAAAAGACAGTACATGAACTTCTTTTTAAAATTTTACCTCTCTGCATTCTCTTAGGTTTTATATTTTCAATAGTAATAGCAATCATCTGTACATATGCTCCTCCCTCTACATCACCTAGTAGCTCAACTACTTACGCACAGTATGGAACATATAGCGGTTATTTAAGGGAGAGTAATAGTAATTGTAGTCTAGTTGAGGTAGATTGTGAACACTTTACTAGCTATTACAGTTGTAGCATAATTTTAAGCTGTAATAAAAAGCTAGTTAATATGCGACTAAATGTTAAAAATTTAAAAGAGGTAGAGAATGTAAAATGTGAACTACTTAACAAAGAAATTGTCTGCTACCTAAATTATCCATCTATACAAGTAGAAGAAATTAAATAAATGTAGATATACGTCTTATAGGTCAGCTATAACTTCTCTTATTGCCCCCAAGAATATAAAACTACCTAAAGTAACGAGAGCAATTATTGCAAAAATATCTCCCAGTATTTTCCTACCTAGAAAATAATCCGTAAATATTGCTATGGAACCAAAAATCATCATTAACAATAGACCAATGAGAAGAAAGAACATAAATATCTTAGGAGAATCATGACTGCTCTTTCTATCAGATCGTGATCTTAGAATACTCATATCATAAAACAGTAAGAAGTAGATAAAGGTCTTCCTCCTTTCTACCTCAACTTAATCATTCTATCCTAAATCCTTCTTCTAAAGGGTCTATTTCTTTTCGGAAAAAGCTTAATAGTTCTAGATTGAGAAAATATTTTTCATGCAAATTAAAGGTAGGATCTTCACTTTAGAAATAGGTGAAAAGGAGATAAAGTTGAATGATGGAGCCTACGAACCTTTTGATTATATTATGAAGAGGTGCATAGTTTGTAGACAAGGTGAATCTTTCTTTGGTAATTTGGTTCCTAGAGATGGTCTTAGTGATCTTAACCTTGTATTATATTACTGTAAGAAGTGTAATACTACTTTTGGAGTATTGATTAGGATACCTTATGAATTCGAGATAATTGATGTCTTTAGCAGACCTACAGATGTGAAGTTGCCTGTGAATAGTTTTGATAGGCTTGATATTGCATTAACAGATTATTTAGCACTTGAAGTGAAGTATCATAAGGATAGAATAGACTATACCTTTAAAGGGGAAGATGCTAGAGATGTGGAACACTGTTCTAAGGGAGATATTACATGTCCAATATGTGGAAACAGTAATGGTATAACGCTAGCTGTTAGGCATCCAGACGTGGGTTACTGGGTCATTTCACTATGCTCGAACTGTAGAAGAGGAATAATACTGGAAATAGCTGAGGATGAGGGAGT
>Ga0256835_1000139_pt1 | contig 58548 bp, 52 predicted proteins | sample PIR30metaG_FD_185972 | JGI IMG/M metagenome (GOLD analysis project Ga0256835, IMG submission 185972) | Hydrothermal vent microbial communities from East Pacific Rise, Pacific Ocean - PIR-30 | ecosystem: Environmental > Aquatic > Marine > Hydrothermal vents | place: Pacific Ocean: East Pacific...
CATTTGCAAAGAATTTATACAGAGAGTATTCAGAACTTGAAAGAGATACAAAATTTGCAAAGGTGGGAGTAAAGATAGAAGACGGAGAGATAGAAGAAGCGATAGAGATAATAAAAAGCATATATTCTGAGATACCATATACACAGATGAGAAAAGATAGGATAAACGAGGCATATTTTCATACGATATTTTACTTGATATTAACGGCATCAGGTGTAAATATCAGGACAGAGGTTCTGAATTACAAGGGGATAATGGATATGCTGATAGAAACAAAAGATAGATATTATATTATTGAGTTTAAGTGCAATCAGAGTGCGGATAAAGCTATAGAGCAGATAAAAGAGAGAAGATACTATGAACCCTATTTAAACAAAGGAAAAGAGATGATTTTAATAGGGATAAATTTTTCAACAGAAGAGAAAAATATTTCCGAATGGAAAACGGAAGAATTAAATTAAAGCCAAGAGTAGAAAGCATCAAAGGCAATATCGCACCAATTTTCTTGTTTCTTCTAATATTTGTTCTTTTAAAGTTTTCTTTCATTGTTATTCTCCCGATTTATAAATTTGTGCGGGAGCTTAACTTCATTTCGACTCTCCGGTCTTAAAGCAATTAAAGCCACAATCATAAAGTATCAGAGTTATTTAATAGCTGAGCAGTGAATAATAATCTAAATTATGAGTTGTTAAAAGCTAAGTTATGATGCCTTGTGAAATCCGTTTTTGAAATTGATTAATTAACCACCGATGTCATAAATAAAATATCGGGATAATAATAACAATCAAACAAATGTTTTTTATTCTATATTTAAAATCTGTTCTCTTATGTTTTCTATAAGTTCTTTTGTAAGAATGACCTCTTTGGATATCTCTTTGTCCTGAGATTTGGAGCCTATCGTATTTATCTCCCTTAAACATTCTTGCATCAGAAAGCTTATCTTTCTTCCGACAGGTTCGGGAAATTCGGAATCAAGAAGTTCGTCAAGATAATTTATATGAGAGGCAAGTCTCTCTATCTCCTCATTTACATTCAGTTTATCAAGATAATATACTAATTCCTCATAAAATTTTTCTTCGGATATATCTTTAAGTTTATAAATCTCTTTTAATCTGTCTTTGAATTTTGTTTTTACTCGATCAGGTTGTTTTTTGGCTATTTTCTTTATTTTTGATAATTGTTTTGTTAATTCTTTCGTGTATTTTCTTAATGGGATTGCGAGTTTTTCCCCCTCTCTTTTCCTGTCTTCCGATACCTCTTCAAGTGCTGTTTTAAAGCTATCCGTGATAAATTTCATCTCCTTTTTATTAAAAGGGTAATCAACATAATTAATATTAAATACTCCGGGTAATTTTAAAAGGGAATCCATATTAAGAACTATGTTTTGACTTTTTTTCAGATTAGGCTCTAACATAAATAATATCTCATTTAAAAGACTCGAATTAAGTTTGATTTTGAATTTTGTGGGATCGAAAAGTTCAAAATCAATCATAATATCTATTTTCCCTCTTCTGAAATAATCTTCTATAATTTCCCTTAATGTAGGTTCCAAACCGAGCCATGTTACATTTCCTCTGAAATTAATCTCCAAAAATCTATGGTTTAATGATCTTATGGAGATATTAAAACTAAAAGTATCATACTGAAATGTTCTTGAAAAATGTCCTGTCATACTTCTTATCATAATTCTATCCTTTCGGGGAATTGCAATGAATAGAGATGAGCATATACCCCTTTTTTATTTAAAAGTTGTTTATGAGTGCCTTCTTCGATTAGCTCCCCATTGCTCAATACCAGAATATTATCGGCTGAAATGATTGTGGAAAGTCTGTGTGCCACTATTATTGTCGTTCTGTTTTGCATAAGGTTTAACAGTGCTTTTTGTATTATTGATTCTGATTCTGAATCAAGAGCTGATGTTGCTTCATCCAAAATTATTATTGGCGGATCTTTCAGGAAAACTCTTGCGATTGATATCCTTTGTCTTTGACCGTTTGATAAAAATTGCCCCCTTTCTCCTACGAGAGTATCATATTTCTCAGGCAAAGATTCTATGAAATCATCTATTCTTGCGGCTTTTGCAGCTGATTTTACCTGCTCTATACTCTTTTGTTCTCCGCAAGTTATATTATTAAAAACAGTATCATTAAATAAAACTATATCTTGAGTAACCATCCCTATATTATCTCTTAGAGAGAGAAGATTATATTCCTTAATATCTGTTCCGTCTATATATATAGTTCCCGAAGTCGGGTCAAAAAATCGTGGTATGAGATTTACAAGAGATGTTTTCCCCGAACCGCTTAAACCCACGATTGCAATTTTAGTTCCGTTTTTTATTTTAATGTTTATCCCTTTTAATACATATCCGTTTCCTTCATCATATTGAAAAAAGACATTATCAAATTTTATATCCCCTTTTGCCCTGGATAGTTTTATTTTACCCGTGGATTTATCAACTTCATTTTTCTCGTTTAATATTGATTCCACCCTTTCAAGTCCCGCTATCCCCTGTTGTATGGATGTATTCGCTCTGCTTAGTTTTTTTATGGGGGGATACATTAAAAACATTGCGGTGAAAAATGACATAAATTGTCCGGGGGTTATGTTACCTGCGCGAATTTTATGAGAGCCGACGGTTAATATTATGGCTGCTACAACCCCTCCGAGAAATTCCATGAAAGGGGATGAGGCTGCCTGAATAAGGGATAGTTTCAGTTGTGATTTAAAATAATTATATGATTTTTTTAAGAATTTGTTTTTTTCAAACTCTTCCATATTATATGTTTTTATTATTCTGATTCCATGGACAAGTTCATAGGTGGAGGTTGAGATATCACCGATTAATTCTTGAACCCGATGTCCCTCTTTTTTGGCGATAAAACTAAAATATTTTACGGGTAAAGCCGCAAGTGGAATTATTATGAAAGAGATTATTGCAAGATGCCAGTCCTGATAGAAAATAACAAAAAGCAGGGCTAAGAGAGTTAATGATTCCACAACTATCTCCGATACAGTTGTTGTTACCGAATTTTTCACTTTTTCTATGTCATTTGTTATATGTGAAATTATCTCCCCTGTTTTTGATTTTGAGAAGAATCGGATGGATTGTCTTAACAGATGAATGTATAATTTGTCTCTCATATCTCTTATAATTGTAAGACCTATGCTATTCATCTTATAATTCGAGAGAAAAGAGAAAAAAGCTTTTCCGAGAAAAATAAACGCCAAAGCTATAGGTATGTATTTTGCCAAATCAATATTTTGGGAAGAAACTAATTTTTCGATAAATTTTTTGAAAAGCAGTGAACCTGTCTTATGTGTTGTGGCTACAAGGTTATTCCCCTGTTTTAGAAATAATATATCCATTATAGGCTGAATGATTACCGAGATCAACATTGTAAAAAAGGCAACCATCGCCATTGAAAGGAATGCGATAAACACCCTTAATTTATAGGGTTTTAAAAGACTAAAGAGTTTTTTTATATCTTTGAACAAATCTTTTACTCCAATATCTTTTTTAATAGTTTTATTACGCTATTGAAAATAGCTGTTTTATAATTATCCGCCGCAGCATTAATAAAAAATTCTGTTTTATTAAAATATTTTATATCCGATATCAGGATTTTATCTTGTTCAGCCGCTTTTTGCGGAGGGATAACTTTTTTATCGGTTAAATTAAAAAGATTCATTATATCATAGGAGTATTTCAAAATATCCTTTTGAACGGGCTTTTTGCTCTTAATAAACATAAAGAATGAGATAGAGTGAAAAATCGGAGCGAGAAAACCCGTTATTCTTATGTTTTTGTTGTCAAGCAATATTTGAAGTTCATTGCTTATAATCTCTTCTTTTCCCGAGTCTATTTCGGAAAAACTGAAAGCTACCGGATTTGAAAATACTTCCGGTTTCACCGATTTAACATTTAGGGTATCAATTGTTTGTGATAATAATTCCTTAACTCCCCCCTCCTTTATTGAAACCGGAAACATTATAGTGGAATTGATATACTCCAATCCGAAATTATCTTGAATCGGTTTTAATATCTTGTATATTATAAAAGAGGAAGCCGAAGGGATTTTGATTGTTTTTATATTCTCATAATCTGCTTCTTTATCTTCATTGTAAAGATAATCATATTTATTGAGAGAGTCCGTTATATCAATTAATATCCCTTTGTATCTCTTGGAAAATTCTTTGATATCGTGAAATTCGGAAGCTATGATAATAATATCGTTTTTGATAAGGGAATCTATCTCGGGAAATTTTATTACAGTGGATTCCCCTTTGAAACTTCCTACGATTGAAAATTCCTCTTTTGCATTATAATCATAAAATGTATAATCTATATTTGGTTCTGAAGAGTTCTCAAGTGATTTTAATAATTCTTTACTAAGTTCGGATTCATATCCGATAATACCGATTTTACGATTTTTTTGCTTTGAATTCATATTCTTCCGTTTTAGCAGGTTTTTTCTTTAATAAAACAAGTCTGAAAAAATTATATAATAGGTAAGAGTAAAGAACGATTGCTATTGTATAGCCTGTATAATAGACAAGTCCCAGAATTATTATGGATGAAAAAAGTAGAGGAAGAAAATTCCTTGATTTCATCTTTAATTCTTTAAAACTTCTGAATTTTATTTTGGAAATCATAAAATATGCAAAAAGTATTACCCAAAATCCGAATAAAAGGGAGAAAGTTTTTGATGTTATTGGTTCGGGATGAATAAGAACCGCCGAGAATATTGATGAAGCTGCCATGGGGATTGGAAGACCCGTATATATTTGATTGCTTGATGGGTTGTTCAAGTGAATTACATTAAATCTTGCAAGTCTGATAATTCCCGCCAACATGAATATTGAAGCGATTATAATTGAAAAAGGTTCCACCCCTTTTAAAGCCCATGAGTAAGCAAGGAAAGCGGGAGCTACTCCGAATGAAATAGCATCACATAAAGAATCCAATTCCGTGCCGAAATCGGATGCCACTTTGAGGAATCTTGCTATTCTTCCGTCAAAAAAATCAAATATTGCGGCAAAAAAAATGAAGAGAGCCGCTTGAAAAAATTTGCCTTTAAAAGTATATATTATACTTAAAAAACCGAAAACAGCATTTCCTGCGGTAAACATGGATGGAATAAAATAAAAATCCAATTTCGGTTTTCTTGTGATTCTTGTGGTTCTTTTTTTATCGGTTTTTTTCATAAAAATCTCCCGATTTTTGTAAGTCCGCCCCTGACCTTATCTCCGATTTTAACATAAAGTTCGAAATTATCGGGGATATGGATATCGGTTCTCGAACCGAACATAACGATGCCCATTAAATCACCGGCTTTAACAGTATCATTCATCTTTTTCCAAGGTTTTATCCTTCGCGCGGCAACACCCGCTATTACATCCATCTCCGAATAATGCTCCCCTTTTATACCAACCTTGACTCTTGAGTTTTCGGTCGATGCTTCCAATTTATAAGCGGGGTGATATTTTCCTTTGACTATTTTAAGTGTCTCTATCTTTCCTGATATGGGAGCTCTGAAAACATGAACATTATATAAAGCGAGAAAAACACTTAATCTTTTACCCTCCTTTGTGTCCACTATCTCAATAACTCTCCCGTCCGCCGGTGATAACATCTCTCCCGCTTGAAGTTCAGGTATTTTTCTCGGGGGATTTCTGAAAAAGAAGAGAAATGCTATTGTTAAGAGGAGGAAAAATGTGAAAGGGATATAGAGTCTGAAATACCAAAAGAGAGCTGTGAAAAACAGGGCGGGAATAATAAAAATCAGTCCGTCTTTAGCTATCAATTCTTTACCTCTTTATTTTCATAATTTTCAATCATCTCTTGCATCTTATCTTTTAATCTTAATTTTTTCTTTTTTATCTCTTTTATTAAAATCTCTTCATTATTTGTCAAATAATGCTTTTCTTTAAATTTATCCAACTCTTTTTCATAATTCTGGTGTTCATCATAAATCTTTTTAAATTCAGCATTATTGTTGATTAAAAGCTCCTTGATTTCGGTTTCTCTCATAATACCTCCTTGATGATAAATAAAGAATTCATACGATATTTTACCACTTTATTAAAAAATAATCAATTTTAATTGGGACAAACAGTTTTAAACATAGGATCCCAAGGGGGAAGAACCTCGGGTTCTTGTTTTAATATATTCAGGATTTTTTTTGGAACAAATTGTTTGTTTACAACTATTGCAAATACGAAATAATCAAACCAATTATCCTTCATGATAAGAAAACCGTTTTTCCCCGATTTCATTCCCCAACTGTTTTCTATTTTCCATTTTTCCGGTTTACCGTTTTGTATGTCAACGGCGGTTAATACCATTGCATGAGTGGGAATACTTTGTCTATAGAGAATTCTATCCCTTTTGCTCATTGAAAAATCCATTCCGAAGAGAGATTTATAATCATGAATTCCGGGTAGTAATAACCCCCTCTTACTGTCAAATTCTTTTCCGACATCGCAACCGAACCATACGGGTTCACCCGCAATAATACTCTGTTTTGCCATCTGTTTAAGATAATTAACCGGTAGATTGATGAATGACATATCTCTCTTATCAGCCATATCCTTATCGTGTTTTATGGAATAAAGTTTATAAAACGGTTTATGAGGGGTATTGTAAATTATAACAAAATCATTAAGATTTATATCGATGAATTTCTTATAAAAGCTTACAGGTGTATATTTTTTAACAGGGGATAATCTCCCTTTCTCCGTCTTATATCTGTAGCTGAATTCTTCGGGGGGGATTCCGAGAAAATACACAAGGAGTTTATAAACATCCTTTAGCATTTTTACTTTTTTAATATTGATTTTTTCAGAGGATACTTTATCATTGACCATTTTCCTCAATAAGACGGCATCCTTTCTTAAAAGTTTGGAGAGAATTCTGTTCATCATTCCGGAGTTACTTGAATTATATGTTTCAGGCATTATCTCTTTGGGAACAACCCCGTATTTTTCGACAAGGCTGACAACCATATTCCATTGACCTCCGTCGGGAATGGGGTGATTAAGCCAATAATCGACCTCTCTGCTTAGTAGGGGTTTTTTTGCTGTTCCTATTATCCCTTCTAAAAAAAGATTGGCTTTTTCAAGCTTATCGTAAAATGTCCCGTAGTTTTGTGATAATTCAAAATTTTTAAGTTTTAATTTTTTTATTACCGCAAACCTCAGAACATTATAGCCTGCGAATAACCAGCATCTGCCCGATCTCTTTTGATTGGTTATCCCTTTTATATCTATTTTGTTTGAAAAATTAAAATCATGAAATTTTTTTAATGCTTCTGTATTTACAACGAGAGTGGAAGGATTATTGTTTGATATTGCATTAAGCCTCATTTTAAAAATGGGATTATTCGGATCAACGGATTTCTTCAGTTCCATTAAGATTTTTTTTGAAATACCGAGCTCTTTTGAAAGAATAAAGTTTGAGGCGAATAATAAAATGAATAAAATTATTAATAAACTTTTGAAACCATTTTTCATATTTTCCTCCTACGAATGGATGTGATAATTAACAATTAAAACTCTTTTTGGGGAATTTGTCAATGATAAAATTCAAAAAAGAGTTTTGCATACACGGGATATCAAGTGAAAAACCTTGGGAAAGTTAACTAATCAGCAGCATTTATTCGGTAGAAAAAATGTTTAACAAAATTAGTGTTTGAATGAGATAAAATATTTAAAATACGAGAAAAATGGAGATAAGGTTAAAAAACTCCCGAGTATTATTGATAGGAGTCTTAAATAGTAGTAATATTAAGTTATGATAAAAAGATATATGAATAAAAATGTGAATAATGATTTAAATCGGAAAATGGTTTTTATCGCAGGTCACGGATAAGCAGGAAGAACAACTCTTGCAAAAGAGATAATAAATAAAATCGGGGTTTATCTTAATTGGGATATACCGGAAAACAGAGAGATAATCTTTAACAATGAAATCCTGATTCAAAAGAGATTATATTTGATGAAATACGCATAAATATAGCGGCTGGAGAAATTATTTAAAAGGGGTATATGATAAATATTCAAACAAAAAAAGATACTTGTAATCGGGAGTGCTAAATTGGATTATTACAGATACGGGGGAGATTCATTGCAAGGAAGATATTTCTTTTACAGGCTTTATCCCTTTTCAGTAAAAGAATTAGATATAAAAAACAATGATGAACTTGAAAAACTTTTAATTCTCGGTGGTTTCCCTGAACCATATCTGAGTAATTCCAAAATCGAAGCTAAAAGATGGTCAGAAAATTATAGAGATAGGGTTGTCTATGAGGAGATAAGAGATTTTGAAAGATATATCAAAAATGGAATTATTGCTGTTAAGGTTACCGGAATTAACAGGTTCTCCTCTCTCTATCAATTAAATCCGTCTCGGAAGATTTGCAAGTTTCTCATAAAACAGTTTCAGGGTATCTTTCTATTCTTGAAGGATTGTATATGATTTATAAAATCCCACTTTTGGTTCCCCGTTGATTAGAGCTGTTAAAAAAGAGTAAAAATATTACTTTTATAATTGGTCAATACTTAATGAAAATCCTTCAATTCAAGTTGTTTTTTAAGAATATAATAAATGATATCGGCAATTTGTTTCTTACAAAAATTTATCTGATTTTAAAGGATTTTTCTTATAATTCCATGTTTTAAGTATTGTGGAATTATTGAATCCATTATACTTGGTTTTGCAGATTTTCATATTGCTGGATAGTTATTGAGGTTATTTCTCTGTTCTGTTTTAATACCGTTAACCTTCCTTTTCTTTTTCTGTTTCCATTTTTTACTTATACGAGGTTTCGAGAAAAAAAGGGTATTGACAAAAATCAAAAGATATTTTATCTTATAGCCTATTCTGGGAAGTCGTCTAACTGGCAGGACATCGGACTCTGGATCCGAGAGTTGGGGTTCGAATCCCTGCTTCCCAGTTTTTTATCTCCTAATCCTTTATTTCCATTCTTTATATTTAAAAACATATCTGTTATAATAATTTTATGAAATTAAAATATGAAAAATATTGGAAAAAAGGGAAAGATTTTTTAAGCGTTGATGTTCCTATTCTTGCGGGAGCAATGACATGGCTCAGCGATTCCAAGCTCGTTAAAGCTGTCAGCGATGCGGGCGGTTTCGGAGTATTGGCTGCAGGAAATATGCCTGTTGATTTGTTAGAGAAAGAGATAAACATATTAAGAGATGCTAAGGCAAAATTTGCCGTCAATCTTATAGTTATAGCTCCCAATTATCTCGAACACCTTAAAAAAGCTGTGGAACTCGGGGTGAAATATATAGTTTTTGCCGGAAGCTTTCCACGAAAGGAGGAGGTTAGAATCGCAAAAGAGGGGGGAGCAAAAGTTATAACATTCGCTTCAACGGAATCAATCGCTCAAAGGATGATTGATTATGGAGCGGATGCTCTTATTCTCGAAGGAAGTGAAGCGGGAGGGCATATAGGTCATGTTTCAACAATAGTTTTACTCCAGCAGGTTCTTTTTAGTTTTGCTGACAAAATACCTATATTCGTAGCCGGAGGGATTGCGACCGGCAAGATGATAGCACACCTTCTTCTGATGGGTGCTGCGGGAGTTCAGATGGGAACAATTTTTGCAATGTCCGAGGAGAGTCCCGCTCACATTAAATTTAAAGAGAGATATAAGAGAGCAAATGCAAGAGAAGCAGTGTCAACTCCGAGATATGATTCGGCACTTCCGGTTGTTTCTGTCAGAGCCATTTATAATAAAGGGATTAAAGAGTTCGGGAAACTCCAGCTTGAACTTCTTAAAAAACTTAACAATGGTGAGATTTCAAGAAGGGATGCCATTTATAAAGTGGAAAGCTTTTGGATCGGAGCATTGAGAAAAGCTGTTCAAGAGGGAGATATAAACTATGGTTCTCTTATGGCTGGTCAGAGTGTGGGGCTTATTAATGAGATAAAACCGGTAAAACAAATTATGAAAGATTTGGTTTCGGAAGCGGAAGAAACTTTTGATAAGATATTTAATACTGCCGAATAGGGAAAAACATCTGTTACCATTTTATTATACAGATATAATTATAATGTTAACAGAGACGGATATTAACAACTAACATAGTTGGCATCATATCTAATAATTAATCATCCTTGAGTTTGAATTTTTTTATACTTTCTTCCATTTGTTCGGATAGTTTTTTTAATTCTTCGGAGAAAAGGGAAACATTATTTATTTCATTATTGGTTTCCAGCATTGCTTCGGCTATTTGTTGAATATTAAGATTTACATCATTAACAGTTCTGTTAAGTTCCTCTATGGAATTTGCTACAATATTCATCAAATCGCCTATACTTTCGCTCGATAGTTGAACTTCATTTAATGCACTAATACTTTTTTCTCCGAGTGATTTACCTTTATTTACTTCATCAATTGCTTGATTCATGGCTTCTTCGGCATCTTTTGATTCTCTTTGCAAGGTTTTTATTATCAACACTATCTCTTTTGTTGATTTTGCCGTTCTTTCAGCTAACTTTCTGACCTCGTCCGCAACAACCGCAAAACCTTTTCCCGCTTCTCCGGCTCTTGCGGCTTCGATGGAAGCATTTAGAGCCAATAGATTCGTTTGATCCGCTATATCATTAATAACGGTAACTATTTCCGATATTGATATGGTTGATTCTCTTAATCTTTTGATAATTGATGATAATGCTTCCGTTTTATTCGCGATATTCTGAATTATGTTTATGGTTTGAGATATTGTTTCCGAACTATTTTTAGTTAAATCGGTTGATTTGATAGCTCTTTCGTGTGTGTTTTTAATATTCTCGTTTATGTCGGAAAAAGTTGCAGTGAACTCCTCTACGGCTGAAGCAACCGAAGATGCCTGAGCAGTCTGATTATCTGATAATAGTGACATCTTGTTCATCGCTTCAACTATTTTATTTGAGGTTAAGCCTATGTTTATGGAACTGTTTTTTGTTTCTTTTATCAAGTTAGATAAATTGTCAAAGAATGAATTTAAATGTTTATTAACTATCCCTATTTCATCATCCGAGTTAACCTCTATTCTTTCTCTTAAGTCTCCTTCTGCGGCTTTTATAAAAAGATTTTTAAGTCTGAAAAACCTACCGATGCTCTTATTTAGAATAATCACTAAGAGTAAAGCGATTATAGAGGTGAAAACAACGGTTATAATAATGATCTTGGTATTTGCTTTTCTGTTTTTATCAAATAAGAGGGTATTATCTCTATCATATACAAGAACTCCTTTTATTTTACCTGAAAAATCCTTAATGGGATTAAAAGACAATGAATGGGCTTTTTTAATTGTTTGAAAATGTTTTATCATGGCATTTTGAAGATCTTTTTCAGTTATATTTCTTTTTATTTTATCAAAAGGTAGTCCGAAATATTCTGATAAAGCGAAATCTCCCTTTCTATATTTATATTTGGAAGATGATTTTATGTTTTGATTTTTTTTCAGATTAAGAAAAACATATATTCCTTCGTTAGGCAAAAGATGCATCCCTTTAATCAGTTCTTTAAACGGAAACAAGATTTCTACCGAACCGATATATTCTTTATTACTAAAAATAGGGGAAATACCTCTTATGACAAGCCCTCCTTTTCCCATCTCAATCCCCTTAACAGGTTTATGGGTTCTACTTACCTTTAAAATTGTTAATCTAAAACCGGATAAATCATCACCTCCGTCACCTTTTCCCTCCTCCTTCCATACTCGAAGAAAACTTTTTGCCGGAGGTTTGTGGAAATGAATCTTTAATACTTTAAGGTTTGTTTCCTCTTTTATTTTCGATACTATTGGGGTTATATGTTGTCGTAAAAATGACCTCCCTTTAACTTCATTACTGATTTTGTATGCTGTCGGGACGAAGCTGTATTTTGATAATGCCGCCGATAAAAGTAAAGCTTTATCCGCAATTCTATCAATGCTTATCTTAATTTCATTAAATCTTTGGGCGGTGAATGAATTTAGCTCGGTATTTATCGATTGTTTTTGATTGGAATAAAATAGTATGAATATCATGACAACCAAAATAATAATAAGTAATAAAACAGGAAGTATAAGTTTATACTTGATTGAAACACTTTTTAATGACCCTATCTTCATCGTTTACTCCTTTCTCCTTAATATTTATATTTGCACTTTTTATTGTATTTGTCAATATCACGATATTTTTTTTGAAAAAAGGGGACAATATCATTTATTATCAAACTTAATTGATTGCGGGGAAAATTCAAAGATATCAATATGGAAAATCATATTTCAAAAAAAGGGGGAGATATATAATTGACAAACGAAGTAGAACAATAAGTCGGCATAATATATTTAATATTATCATAAGGGAGATATTAGCTCTTTATTTTATCAGTTCTTTGGATTTTCCAACCTTATTTTATTTTAAGAAAATTCTGAAATCGGTTGAAGTTATTCTTGGTTTGTAATATATTTATTAATTAGTAATTTTTTTAATATATTAAAGTTAGGAGGTAAAAGATGAGGAAAAATTATTCTTTGATATTATTTATTCTTCTTGCGTTTGCCATAATATTAAGTGGCTATTTATATCTTAATTACAGTGGCAAACTATCCGATTGTGAAAAGAATCTGAAGGAGAATAAAGGGTATATAAAGATGATGAGATATAGATTGTCTCAACTTAAAAAAGATATGGGTTTAAATATTACAAAAGAGGATATGCAAAACTTATTGCTGTCTGATCTTTCGTATAAAAAACTATTGGCAAAAGAGAGGATAACTGATACCGAAGATATAAAAGATATAAAAGAACAGCATAATAAGATTATGAAAGATATTTTTAATGTAACGAGAGAGATACTTAATACCAAGATAGAAGCATTAAACGAGGAGTTAAAAAATAGAAACGAGGAATTGAATAAAAAGAATGAAGAGCTTGAAAATAAAATCAATGAAATTAATAAATATCAGAAAGAGATTGACGAGATGAAAAAAAGGAACAAAGAGCTTGAAAAAATCAGAGATGAGCTTTCCGAAAAGATAAAGGGGCTTGAAGTTGTGGTTGAAAACGGAAAAGTCAAGGTTACATATAAAGGTGATCTTCTTTTTGGTTTGGGGAGCAGACGGATAAAGAGCGGGGGCAAGAAAATACTTGATAAAATTGCACCCGAGATAATCAAAAATATCGGTAAATACGATATATATATCGCCGGACATACGGATAATATACCGATAAAAAAAGACAATAAAAAATTTGAATCCAACTGGGATCTTTCTTCATACAGAGCTATCGAGGTCGCAAAATATCTTATGTCTAAAGGGGTTCCGCCCGAATCAATTACTGCCGCAGGTTATGGAAAATACAGACCTTTGGTTAATAATGATTCGGTTGAAAACAGATCGAAAAACAGAAGGGTTGAAATCTATCTGATTCCGAAGATTATTAAAAGGAGCGAGTAAACGGTTAAAGATGAAGTAAATTAAGATTGTTTGAAAACCGACCAGCCGTTTCAATTTTCGATTTTCACAAATTTTAACCATCTCTTTGAGCGGTTATATTATTTTTTTTGTATTTATCTTTTATTAATAATGGTGAGTTCATATACGGAATAAACAAGCTTGTTAGAGACTATTTGTTCTTCCGTAATCATCTTAGCATAAATCCCCGGTTTATCATTTATCATCCAATATTTTACCTTTGTCTCTCCGTCAAATCCCTCTACAACAGTGCATCTGAATTTACCTGCGGGAACCTCTATTGTTTCAATTCCTGTTATTCTGTATGGCATAGGTTCTTCTTTAGGGAAAAAATAGTTATACATCTCATTCAATCCCCCTTTGTATCTCTCGGAATACCGATTTTTATTATCTCGGTTAATGGTATAATTTGTAAATATAACCTTTTGTTTTTCTTCATCAACTTTAATTTCGGAAAGAATTTCCGAATATACAAAAACATTTAATTCATTAACCAGAGTGGATTTTTTGTATTTAACGGATTTTATGTTTTTAAGAACAGAGCTCATCTCCTGAAACTCTCTCCAAGGAAGTTTTTCCTCATCATTATTATCTTCGGGAAAATCATCCTCTTTGAATAATAATCTCTCAATCTTGTTTTTTTCGGGGACTTGCCTGATAAGTTTTACCTGTTTTCCATTGTTTTTCCAAATAAACTCTTTTGAACCGAAATTAAGGATTTTCCTTTTACCGCGAAAAAGTGGGGAAAATGATATTATTAACACCTCTTTATCTTTCGGGTTAAATATCCAACTTCCGGTTACTGTGTCAGTCATCCCTCCGTCAATGTGAAGAAAAAGAAATGAATCGGGAGTATCAAACTTAATATATTTAACAGAGTTATCATCGGTTAATATTTTCCATACTCCCGTAAGGTTTGAATTATTATTTTTATCTTTAATTTTATTCTTATCTATTTTTAAATAATAAAACATTATCCCCTCTTTTTCCAAAACCATCTTTTTATCGGTTAATTCCAATATCTTATTTTCACCGTTAAGTTTTCTGAGCCTTGGAGATTTTATTATAATTTTATCCCCTGTTTTATTGATTACCCAAGAGCCGACTTTGTTTCCCATTATTTTTACCGTCCCGTTTTTATCAAAGTCCGTAAAAAAATAGCTTTCTATGAGTTTATCTCCCGATTTAACTTTCACCATAAGCCAATTCCCTGTTATATTTATCCCGTTTGCCATAATAGGGGATAAAAAAAGTGCTAAAATAAAAAACATTATCATAATCTTTTTCATATAATTCTCCTTCAGATATTTTTAATAAAATGTTACCGTGATTAAATATTATTACGATTTCAGGTTTATTCTATATCGAACGGGATATTTAACTCTTTTCCTATCTCTTGCATAACTTGATAAACTTTATCTTGAATAGGAACGGTATGTTCATGCTTTACCGAAAGCTCATATTCTTTTTCTCCTGCAATATATATCCTGTCTTTTCCTTCGGCTTTTTCCGAATCCTTCATTGTTCCCTGAATCTTATCCATTCCCTCTCGAATTCCATCAACTCCGATAAAAGCTTCCGGATTAATTATCCCTATAAAATGGGATACATCGGCGGGTTGTCCTTTTTTACCATAGACAAAAGGACCGAAAGAGCCGCCTGCGAAAATTCCCGTAAATATTTCAACTATCATACCGAGGCCATACCCTTTATGACCTCCGGTTAATTCTTCTCCACCTCCGAGAGGTAAAAGACCTCCCCCTTTTCTCTCTTTCAAATTATCCAAAACTTTTTGAGGATCATCGGTGGGTGTTCCGTGTTCATCCGTTGCCCAAACCTTAGGGATGTTTTTACCTTTTCTTGCATAAACTTCAAGTTTACCTCGCGGCACGGTGGATGTAGCCATATCAAGAAGAAAATCGGGGTGCTTTCCGGCCGGAACTCCCACGGCGATAGGATTTGTTCCGATTAAAGCATTTTTCCCGAAAGTTGGAACAACAAGGGGAAAAGTGTTTGTCATGGAAATTCCTATCATCCCCTCTTTTAATGCCATTAATGGATAATAACCGGCTATACCATAATGATTTGAATTTCTTATTACAGCGAAACAGATAAAATTTTTCCTGGCTTTTTCAATACATTTTTTTGTAATATCATAAGTTATAATCTGACCGAGCCCCCCTTGTCCGTTGGCAACTATTGAAACAGGGGTCTCTTTCTCGATTACTGGTTTTGCATCCGGAATCATAACTCCGTTTTTAATTCCGTCAACATATCTTTTAAGTCTTGCAACACCGTGTGATTCAACCCCCCTTCTGTCAGCCTCAACAAGAACATCCGCTACTATTCTTGCGGATTGCTCATCAACATTAAGCTCTTTAAACACATTTGTAACATAATCAACTAACTTATTAATTTTAACATCCGTATATTTTGCCATCCTTTCCTCCGTTTATTATTAATTCCATTATTTATTGAGAAAAGAGCGCTAATAACTCTTTTACTCTGCTATCATCGGGATTAATGTGAAGAGCTTTTTGAAGAACGGATTTTGCCTCTTTTATCTTATGAGTCATATAATAAGCATAACCGAGATGATAAAAAAGCGTTGCATGATTAGGGTCTATACTCTCCATCTTTTTCAGATATTCGATTGCCTCTTCATATTTACCGATTGCATTTAAAGCTATCCCGAGATGATAATTAGCTATGGCTGACTGGGGATTTTTAATAAGTAAAGTCTTAAAGCTTTCTATGGATTTCTCATATTTTCCCATATGATAATAAACAACACCAAGCCAGTAATGAGCCATTGAAAAACTCTCGTTTAATTCAAGTGTTTTTTCAAAACTTTCAACAGCCTCCTCTAACATTCCAGCCCTGTAGTATGAGACTGCAAGAGCATAATGAAGGTCGGCGAAATCAGGATTATAATTCAAAGCTTTTCTAAAATGATAGATAGCTTTTGTCAATATCCCCATAAGATAATAACTGTCTCCGAGACTTTTATGTATATATTCGTTTTTCTCGTATTGAAGAGCTTTTTCACAATATGCAACAGCATCTTTTAGTTTGCCTTTGTTCTTTAAATCTCTGGATTTTCTAATGTAATAAATAGCTTTATCCTCTGTTAGAGGAAATCCGCAAAAGGGACAATATTTCCAACCTACGGCAATCTCTTTTCCGCAATTAGGGCATAGATTTGACATCAATACCTCCTTATATCTATTTTACAATTAATTCTTAATTATATCTATTTATCTTTGTCTTCTTTTACCTCTTTTCCCCCTTTTTCAACGCTCTTGCTTTTAATTGTTTCAGTTAAAGGAAACCCGCAAAACGGACAATATTTCCATCCTTCAAAAACATCTTTTCCGCAATTAGGACAAATTAATTCAGTTGGCATTTATAACCTCCTTATCTTGTAATTTAAAATTATAGCTCTTTCCCGCAAAAAAATCATCTTTTTTTTATTTTTTAATCTTTTCAACCGATTCTTTTTACTATTTCATTTGCAAATTCAGAGGTTTTGATGGGGGTAATATTTTCCATCTGTCTTGCCAAATCATAAGTTACTTTTTTATCCTGCACTGTTTTCTCCATAGCTTTAACAATCATATCAGCCGCTTTGTTCCAGCCGAGATATTCAAGCATCATAACACCGGATAAAATCAATGAGCCCGGATTCACTTTATCAAGCCCTGCATATTTAGGTGCTGTTCCGTGCGTGGCTTCAAAAAGAGCTACGAAATCTCCTATATTTGCTCCCGGAGCCATTCCGAGACCACCAACCTGAGCTGCACAAGCATCTGATATATAATCACCGTTAAGATTAGGTAAAACCAAAACATCATATTCGGAAGAACGGGTTAAAATCTGTTGCAGCATATTATCCGCAATTCTGTCATTTATCAAAAGCTTATCTTCGGGAATATCCCCTTTAAGCTCTGATTCAATAATAATTTTATCTCCGAATTCTTCTTTTGCCAAATCATAAGCCCATTTTTTAAATGCTCCTTCGGTGAATTTCATAATATTGCCTTTATGAACAATTGTAACACTTCTTCTATTGTTTTCAAGAGCAAAGTTAATAGCTTTTCTCATCAATCTTTTTGTTGCAAACTCACTTATTGGTTTAATCCCGATTCCGGAATCCTCTCTTATATTGATTCCAAACTGCTCTTTAAGAAAATCAAGGATTTTCTTAACTTCGTCAGAGCCTCTTTCCCACTCTATCCCGGCATAAACATCTTCGGTATTCTCCCTGTAAATAACAACATCAAGATTTTCCGGTTTTTTTACGGGAGCGGGGACTCCTTTAATCCATTTAACAGGTCTAATACATGCATAAAGATCGAGCTTTTTTCTTAAAGCAACATTCAAACTTCTGAATCCGCCGCCTATCGGAGTGGTCAGAGGACCCTTTATCGCTACAATATGTTCGGTTATCTCGTCAAGAGTTTCCTGCGGAAGATAACCACCTTTTAACTCATTCGCTTTTTCGCCAGCATATATCTCCTTCCATACGATTTTTTTGTCTCCTCCGTAAGCTTTTTCAACAGCACCATCAATAACAATTTTCATTGCATTTGTAATATCAGGACCTATTCCGTCCCCCTCTATAAAAGGGATAACGGGGTTATCGGGAACTACGATTTTTCCATTCTCGATTTTTATTTTTTCTCCGTTCATTTATTTTCTCCTTATTTTTATAATTTATAATCTCCGTATTTTTGGATATAATTTTCTATGCCACCCTCACCTATAACATCAAGCATGAATTTGGGCATAGGTATAAATCTGTATTCCTCGTTTTTTGTTGTATTACGAACAATTCCGTTTTGCAAATCTATCTCAAGAACATCTCCCTCGTCTATATTGTCAACCTCTTTAATCTCAATTAACGGAAGACCGATATTTACGGCATTTCTGTAAAATATTCTTGCAAAAGAATTTGCAATTATAGCTGAAACTCCCGCAAGTTTTATTATTCTCGGAGCATGTTCCCTTGATGAACCGAGTCCGAAATTTCTTCTCGCTACAATAATATCCCCTTTTTGAACTTTGGAAGCAAAATCTTCTCTCGCATCTTCAAGAACATGTTTCGCAAGTTCGGGGAGATTGGTTCTTAAATGGAAATATCTCCCGGGTGCAATGTGATCAGTTGATATATCATCACCGAATTTCCAAACTTTTCCTTTTAATATCATCTTTATCCTCCTTATCCTAAATATTTTCTCGGGTCGGTTATAACACCCTCTATTGCTGTGGCCGCGGCTGTTGCAGGGGAAGCAAGATATATCTCCCCTTTCGGATTTCCCATTCTTCCGAGAAAATTTCTATTTTGAGTTGATAAAACTTTTTCACCGTCTCCGAGAACACCTTCATGAACACCGACACATGGCCCGCAACCCGGAGCCATAACAGTTCCGCCGGCTTCAACAAATATCTCCAACAACCCCTCTTTAAGAGCCTGAAGATAAACCTCTTTTGAGGCGGGAACAATGATTAATCTTAAATCTTTATTTTTCTTTTTCCCTTTTAATATTGAAGCTGCGATTCTCAGATCTTCAATTCTTCCGTTTGTGCATGAGCCGAGAAATACCTGATCAACTTTAATCCCTTCGGCTTCCTTGATAGTTCTTGTATTATCAACGGTGTGAGGAAAAGAGACGACAGGTTCAAGGGATGAAACATCTATATCAAAAACTTTTTCATATTTTGCATCAGGATCCGCTTTAATCTCGCTAAAATCTTCCTCTCTTCCCCTCATTTTAAGATATTCTCTTGTTGTTTCATCTGTGGGGATAAGACCTACTTTTGCTCCTGCTTCCACAGCCATATTTGAAATTGTAAGTCTTGCTTCCTGAGTTAATTGATTTAAAACTTCGCCCGTAAACTCCATCGCTTTATAGGTAGCACCGTCAGCACCTATTTTACCGATTATATGAAGTATTATATCTTTGGAATAAACACCTTTCGGTAGTTTTCCCTTAAGATTAAATAAAAAAGTTTCGGGAACTTTAAGCCAAACTTTTCCGAGACCGAAAGCAAGAGCGAGATCTGTCGAACCCATCCCAGTTGAAAAAGCACCGAGGGCTCCTCCCGTGCAAGTATGTGAATCAGCTCCTACGAGTAAATCACCCGGTTTCACATATCTTTCAGCCATAATTTGGTGAGATACTCCCTCTCCCACATCGGATACCATTGCATCGGTTCTTTTTGAAAAATCCCTTAAAATATTATGAGCATTGGATAACTCTTTTCTCGGACTTGGTGCGGCATGATCTATGAATAAAACTGATTTTGAAGGTTTAACTTTTTTAAATCCGAATTTATCAAAGACCTCCACTGTTAAAGGACCTGTTCCGTCCTGCACGAGAGCCAAGTCAACCTTAGCCACTATTATTTCTCCGGGAAGGACATCTTTTCCCGCTTTTACCGAAAGTATTTTTTCAGCAATTGTTTTTCCCATTGTTTTCCTCCTTATTCTTCTCTTTGTTCCATAGGAATATATTCAAGATCTATAGGACCATTATAAATTGCTCGTGGTCTGTAGATTCTATTTGATTCAAGATATTCCAATATATGAGCTGTCCAACCAACTGATCTTGACATTGCAAAAACCGGTGTAAATATGTCTCTCGGAATACCGAGATGAGTGTAAACAAGACCCGAATAAAAATCAACATTAGGGTATATCCCTCTTTTGCCAACCTTTTCTATCATAATTTTCTCTATCTCATCTCCCATTTTAAAATGGAGCAGATCTCCTTTCATCTCACAGAGTTTATACGCCCAATCTTTTAAAATCTTTGCTCTCGGATCATAAGCTTTATAAACTCTATGACCAAATCCCATTATCTTTCTTTTTTCCGCAAGAGCGGATTCTATGAAAGGTTTTACATCTTCCAAGGATTTTATCTCATCAAGCATGCTCATAACCCTTTCATTGGCTCCTCCGTGAAGAGGTCCTTTGAGAGTTCCGATAGCTGATGTTACGGCGGAATATATATCAGACAATGATGAAGCTGTAACCATCCCCGAAAAAGTAGAGGCATTCATTCCGTGTTCGGCATGAAGTATAAGAGCGATGTCAAGCACTTTAGCACTTAATTCATCCGGTTTTTCCCCGAACATCATATAAAGGAAATTTTCAGAATATGTCAGAGATTTATCGGGAGAAATAATCTCTTTTCCCTCTCTTAACCTGTGAAAAGCGGCAATCATAGTCGGGATTTTTGCAATAACTCTAATAGCTTTCAGGTATTTCGCCTCTCTTGAAAATTCCCTTTTGTCCTTACAAAAAATCCCCATCATTGAGACCATGCTTCTTATAACATCCATAGGGTGTGCATCCATCATAAAATTTTTTATGGTATCTATCATCCCCGGATGAAGTTCATAATTGCTTTTTATATTTTCTCTGAAATCTTCAAACTCTTTTTCGGTAGGAAGATGTCCGTATAAAATCAGGAAAGCGGTTTCAAGGTATGTTGAATACTTTGCAAGAACCTCTATCGGATAACCTCGATAAATAAGATTCCCCTCATCTCCGTCAATACAAGAGATTGAACTTATTGCAGCAATTACTCCTTCCAATCCCCTTGAATATTTTTGCTCACCGGCAGTAAGGCAACCCATATTATACCTCCTATTATATATAATTTTATTACTTTTTAATAATAGATTAATAATCGGTTTTTGTCAATAAAAAAAGGGTATTAGTTTATAAAATAACAAATAAACAGGCTTATACTATATATCTGATAAGTATAAAACCTCCTACTAATAATATCATGAATATGATTGACAATAAATTAAAATATTTATCAATAAACCTCTTTATTCCCGGGCCGAAAAAATAAAAAAGGGTTGAGACAAGAAAAAATCTCGCACTTCTTGAAAAACCGGAAGCAATCAGAAAAATCCCGAAATTAATTTTCCAAAATCCGGAAGTGATGGTAATCAATTTATAAGGAATAGGGGTGAATCCGGCTATTCCTACAATCCATGCCGAATATTTGCTGTAAAGTCCGCCTACTGTTTCAAACTGTTTTGCCAATTTATAAAACTCAATCAAAGGTTTACCTATTGAATTAAAAAAGAAATATCCTATTCCGTAGCCCGCTATTCCGCCGAGAATAGAGCCTATGGAAGTAATTAATGCAAATCTGAAAGATTTCTTAGGCTCGGCAACCTCCATCGCCATCATAAGTATATCCGGTGGAACCGGGAAAAAACTTGATTCCGCAAAAGCATTAAAAAAAAGCGCCCATTCACTATAAGGGCTATCAGCCCATTTTATAACTTTATCATACCATTTCTTTAAAAATTTCATTCTCTTTCCCTTTTAATTCTTCGTAAAGTTCATTGTCGAAAAAATTCAAAGACAGGGGAACAACCGAAGTATAGCCCTCTTTAGTAACATTGACATCCGAATTATTGGATCCGAATGTTGTAATATTACCGGGGCCTATCCAATAATATTCCCTCCCTCTCGGATCACTTTTCTTGATTATCTCGGCATCATATCTTTTATGTCCCAAGCGGGTTATCTTAATCCCTTTCGGAGAGGGGGGAACATTTATTGATAAAATCTTTCCTTCGGGCAAAGTATTATTTAGGATATATTTTGCGATATTTTCAATAATGCCACCTGCGGCTTCCAAATCATATCCCCCTTTACCATCCTCGATTGCGGAAATGGCAATTGAGGGAATACCGAGAAGTGAGGCTTGAAAAGCTCCCGCGACCGTTCCCGAGTAAATCGTATCTTCGCCAAGGTTTGCTCCGAGATTAATACCGGAGATAACAATATCCGGTTTTCTGTTCACTATTATTTTTGTTGCCATATAAACACAGTCAACCGGGGTTCCGCTTATCGCATAATGTGTTTCATCCACTTTATTGATTCTTAAAGGTTGAGTTGTTGTTAAACCGAATGAAACAGCACTTTTTTCTCTATCGGGAGCAACGACCATTATGTCTCCGATATTTCTCAAGTATTTTTCCAAAATTTTTATCCCGGGTGAAAATATGGAATCATCATTTGTTAATAGTATAAAATGATTCAAGAGTCCTCCTTGGAATTAAAATAAAAAATCGGGACGAGTGGATTTGAACCACCGGCCCCACGCACCCCAAGCGTGTGCGCTACCAGGCTGCGCCACGTCCCGAAATTGTAGCTATTATTAACTATTTTTTTAAAATTGTCAAGATCTCACTAATTTCTTTTTTTATCTCTTTAAGAATTAAAGACTCAATTCCCTTTTTTTGTTTAGGTTTTCCCCCTTTTTCTTTTATATCATCTGTTTTCAATATTTCATACACCTCTTCAAATGATTTGTTTTCCCCCATTATTAAATCTTTAATCCTTAAGAATAATAAAAGTTCGCCTCTTGAATAAAGTTTTTCATTCCGAGAATTTGTTTCAGGGGAAAAAACAGGGATTTTTGTTTCCCAAAAAAATATGACTCTCTTTGATACACTTGCAATTTTAGCTACTTCCGTATCTTTAAAATATTTTTTATTCGGTATTTTAAAACTATCCATTCTTTATTATTCATTAAAACGGTGAAATTTTCAAGCTTGTTTTCATTTTATTTATATAATCCGAAAAACAAAACAATTCAATAATAATTTTCGTAAGCTTTATATGAAGAAAAAAATATTATTAATAATTATTGTAACAATATTTGTTGGGGTTTCTTTGTTCGGGGATGTGTTGTTTTTCGTATCAAGTTCCCATGATTTCTCTCTGTCGGATTCATTTCATAATACAATTGTAACAGATTACGGATTATACACGATTAATGAAAGAGATAGTCTCGGAATTAAACTTGAATCAGGCTTTAAAATCGGAATCTCGAAAAAAGGGTATCTGAATCTAAGCGGTGGTTATTTTACGATTAATGAAAAATATGATAAAAAGTTTACAACAAACGGAAAAACCTTTAATAGAACATCCTACAAACACTACAAAAATTATTTTGTCAAACTATATCCCGAATACAGATGGGGAAAGGACGAGCGATATTCTGTATATCTCGGGTTCGGTCTTAATTTTTGTGATTTTAACGGGGATTTTTCGTCAGGTAAGATAGACGGCTCTATCATAGGAGGGATAAATTATATCATAAGAGCAACCGACAATCTTAATGTTACCATGGGAATTGAAGCCGGATACTATTATCTCTATAAACGGTTTTCTTTTTTTGCACTCGGAATCGGGATAGAGAAAAAGATTATTAATTGAGGGCAGGAAATAATCATGGTGAATGAAATGAGCGGAAATATTACGATTGAGACTTAAATTTCCATATACAACCCTGAGCTTTTAATCTCTTTTTTTATATCTATTTATATTGTATAATTTTAAAGGTGAGACAAGTGGATAAAAAGGATAAAAACTGTATTCTTAATGAATTTAAACAGATTCCCGGAGTAGGGGATAAAATAAGTGAGGATATGTATAATATGGGTTTAAGAGGGAAAGATGATTTGAAAAACCGCTCCCCCGAACTTTTATATGCAAAATTGTGCAAACTTCAAAAAACAAAGGTGGACAGATGTATGCTTTATGTGTTTAGAACTGCGGTATATTTTGTTTCCAATGATGTTCATGAGCCCGAATTATTAAAATGGTGGAACCATAAAGATAAAAAAACGGGAGAAAATAATGGATGAAACAAATATTAATTATGATGAAATCCTTGAAGAATTAACTTTGTTGATGCTTTATCTTACCTCTTTTAAAGATAAAAGAATGTTTAAAGGGGAAGATACTTTAAGAGCATGGAAAGGTTATCCGTTTGAATTTTTAAATGCTCTTGAATCAAAGGAATTTATTATTCAATCGCGTAGAGCGAAATCAGTTGTGATTACGGATGAAGGGGTGGAAAAAGCTGAAAAAATCAAAGAAAAATATCTGAAATTTTGGAAAGATTATTAAAATCGAATGTGTTATTTTGTATCTGTTATTAAAAGTAGAATAGAGCTGGAAAAAAGATTTAATTCCAAATTCTCCGAACCTGATAAATATTCCCCTTTGTATTTTACCTCGGCGTTTGAGCTTCCGAAACTTCCTTTTATAAGAGGGGATTCTGCCGGGAGTATAGAGCTTTTTAATTGGGGACTTATACCACGGTGGGTTAAAGATATTGATTTTGCAAAAAAAATAAGGTATAAAACTTTTAATGCAAGATTTGAAACTATCTTTGAAAAACCCTCTTTCAAACATTTGATTCGAGATAAAAGGGGGATATTACCGGTTAGCGGATTTTTTGAATGGAAAAAAATCAAAGATGAAAAATATCCCTATTTTATAAAGTTAAATAGTGAAGAGATCTTTTCTCTCGGGGGGATTTGGGACTTTTGGAAAAATCCTGATAATGGCGATATAATTAAAACTTTTTCGATAATAACTCTTCCAGCCAATGGTTTTATGAGAAAAATTCATACCACTCAAAATAGAATGCCCCTTATTTTGAGCGGTGGAACTGAAAAAGATTGGCTTGATTTTTCTTTGACCAAAAAACAATTGAAAGATTTTGTCACGGGAAACAAAGTTGAATCTCTTTCGGCGTATCCTGTTGATAAAAGGATAAGAAAACTCGGGAATAGAAAAGAGGTTCTGTATAGGTTTGAATATGATAATATAAGATGAAAAATATTGATAATATAGATATTTGCAAAATATTTTTTATTGTTTTATCTTTGGTTTTCACGGTTAAAATCGGGCTCTCTAATGAAATTAAAAATATTACCAAAATAGGTTTATGGTCGGGTGGCACTGAATTAAGGGGAGTTAATATCTATCAGAGAAGAGTTTATCCCGAGCTTGATGATGGTTTGTTGGGAGATAAAGCGGTGGGACCCGTTTATACGGTTGATGATTTTTTGAAATTGAGAGCTTCGGGGGTGAACTTTGTAAATATCTCTCATCCCGGGATTTTCACCGAAAATCCCCCTTATGTTGTGGATAAAGAGATTCTCGCTAATCTTGAAAGATTATTGCGGATGATAAAAGATGCCGATATGTTTGCGGTTATTAGTTTCAGAACAGGTCCCGGCAGAAGTGAATTTACATTTTTTTACGGAGAGGATTATGAATCTGACCCTGATGACGGATGGTTTGATAAGAGTTACTATAATGAAAAAGTATGGACGGATAGAAAAGCACAGCAAGCTTGGGTCGATATGTGGAAACAAACAGCGGAATATTTCAAGGATAATCTTGTGGTTGTGGGTTATGATCTTATGGTTGAGCCTAATTCAAACGGAGTCCTTCTTGATATATGGAAACCTTCTGAATTTTATCCCAAATACAAAGGAACAACTTATGATTGGAATACGATTTATCCTGATATAGTTGATGCGATTAGATCCGTTGATAGTGATACTCCTATTTTGATTCAATCTCTGTCTTACGGGGATATCCCGTGGTTAAAGTATATGACAATTCTTGATGATAAAAAGATTGTTTATACTATTCATCATTATGAACCTTTTGTTTATACCCATCAAACCGAGGATTCTTTTAAAGGATATCCCGGATTTTATGATATAGATTATGACGGACAATCTGATAATTTTAATAAGGAATGGTTGGAGAAATATCTTGCAGAGATTAGGAATTTTAAAGAAGAGAATAATGTCATAACTTCAATTAATGAGTTTGGAGCTGTTAGGTGGGCACCGAGCGTTGCCCTGTTTATCGGTGATAATTTTAAATTGTTTGAAAAACTCGGTGTTAATAATGCCATATGGATGTGGTATCCTTCAATGTGGCTTAGAGAACCCATGGCAAGTATGTTCTCCGATTTTAATTTTTTGTTCGGACCTAATCCAAATAATTTTATTGAAATTGAAAATGATTTTTACGAAGTATTAAAAAAATATTGGGGTAAAAATCGATATTTTCCGTCAAATATAAGGTTTATATCGGGTAAAAAGAAGAAAGGAGGGATAAGACGATAAGAATGTCTCTCACTCTTGAAAAAAATCGTAATAGGTTGTAGTATAAACCAATGGAGGAAAAGAAGAAAATTATTTGTCCTTTATGCGGAACAGAAAACAGTGAAGATTCAAACTTTTGTGTAAAATGCGGATATGCTTTAAAAGATGATGATATCCCCACGATGCTATCAGATCAACGATTTTTTTCCAAGGGCGCTATACTTGACGGAAGATATGAGATTATAAGAACAATCGGAGAGGGTGGGATGGGGGTTGTCTTTTATGCAAAAGATAAAAAACTGAAGAAGGATGTTGCAATAAAAGCACTCTCTTTCACATTGATAAAAGATAGGGAATTTAAGGATAGATTATTAAGAGAAGCGATAACTTTAGGTCAGATAGATCATCCGAATATCTGTAGTGTTTATGATGTGGTTATAAAAAAAGAGTATTCGTATATAGTTATGCAGTTTATTGAGGGGGAAAATCTTGCGAAAATTCTGAAAAAAGGAAAGCTTCCAGTTGAGAAAGCCATAGATATAGGGATTCAGCTTGCCGAAGGTTTGAATGCCGCTCATAAGAAAGGGATTGTTCACAGAGATATCAAACCGTCAAATATAGTTATTTCAAAAGACGGTTATGTCAAAATACTTGATTTCGGTCTTGCGAAACCTTACCTTTATGAAGATGATGGAAACGATAGCAGTATGGATAATTATGAGATAACGAAAACAGGTATTATTGTCGGAACGGTTTCTTATATGTCTCCTGAACAAGCGGAAGGCGAGAAAGTCGATTATAGATCCGATATTTTTTCTTTGGGGATTATCCTTTATGAGATGTTTACGGGTAAAAAACCTTTTGAAGGTAGATCACATATCTCTGTTATGGCAAATATTATTAATGCTGAAGTTATTCCTCCGAGTAATATTGCTAAAAATGTTCCTTCGGGTGTGGATGATATTATAATAAAAGCTTTGATGAAAAAACCTGATGAAAGATATCAGAATGCCGAGGAAATTAAAAAAGAACTTTTAAAAATCAGGGACGGAGAAAAGTTGAGAGAGAATGGAATCGGGAAAAAAAGGGATAAGGTGAAGGCAGGTTTAAGGAAAAGATTAACTTCGATAATAATTATTATTCTAATTCTGATGCTTGGTCTTTTATCACCCATTATTTTTAATCGTAAAAAACCTATGATTGTTGTTCTAAATGCAAAAGTTGACAATAATCTCAGTAAAATAGTGGGGGAGGAGGTTAGCTTTTTATTGGTAAAATCATTATCCCAATTTGAAAATCATGAAATAATGAATCAAAATTCATTTGATGATTTAAGAAAAAAATGGGGTGATAAAAAAAAGGCTGTTCAAAAAGAAAATGTAATCCTCTTTATTAAACCTGAAATTAAAAAGATAGGGGAGATGATTAATATTGATACACATCTTATCTATTCCGAGGAGGAGAAAATACTTACCATAAACGGGATAGGGAAAAAGAGTATTTTGGATTATCAGATAGATAATATAGTGGAGAGATTAAACAATAGTATTAATAAAAAAGGGAAGATAAAAGTTAGAAAAATATCGGAAATATTAACTTCTGATTGGGAGGCATTTGTTAATTTTTTTCACGGATACAAATTCTGGAAAAAACTTTATATATCGCAGGCGACCGAATTTTTTAAAAGAGGGTTGAAAAATGATAATAAATTCGCATTGTCATACTATTATTTAACCGAGATATCCATATTTAACGGAGATTATATCTCTGCGAAAAAATATATTGATTTGGCAAATAAAAACCTGAAAAAACTTATTAACTATGATAAATATAAGATACTCGCTATGGAAGAAAATTTATCTCTTAATTTTGACAAACAGAGAGAGTATCTTAAGAAAATTATAAAAATCAAACCGAGAGATAAATTATCTTATTATGCTCTGGCCGAGTCATACTTTCATAGGGGAGAGGCAAAAAAAGCTTTGAAATATTATGCGAAAGTTTTAAACATTGATGCTGAATTTTCTCCCGCTTTAAATCATGCGGGATTTTGTTTTTCATATATAGGTTATCATCTGAAAGCACTTGATTATCTTGAGAAATACAAAGAATTGAACGGGGGAGCAAACGCATATGATAGTCTTGGTGACGGTTATTTTTATCTCGGGGATTATCTGAATGCTCAAAATAATAAACTGACAGCTTTAAATATGGATCCTAATCTTGATTGGATTTATTATTCCCTCGGTTATATATATTTTATGGAGCATAAGTTTGATGAAGCGATTAGTGTTAATAAGAAGTATTTTAACAAATCCAAGATAAACAAATATAAAGCTCTTGCCATGGTTCAACTCTCTTTTTTTAATTATTTCGCCAATAATATGAAAGAGGCTGAACAATATATTAATGATGCCGAAAAAATGTATTCCATCAAAGAGATATATGGTTTTACCCCTGAAATATATTATTTCAAGGGGCTAATTAATCTTAAACAAGGGAAGATGAGAATAGCTAAGGATACACTTTTGGTGTTTGAAAAAATTATTAAAAAACATAATATTAATAAAAAAAGATTTTTTCCATTACTAAAATTTTATCTTTCTTTAAAGGCTCATATTCAATTCAATGAGAAAAATTATAAAGCTGCTTTTAATAGTATGGAAAAACTTTTGTCTATGAAGGAAAAACTCGGATATTGGAGCACTTTTTATAATTATCCCTATTTTGTAAATGATTATCTTGAATTATTAAAAAATAGAAATAAAGAAAAAAAGTTTAATTATTGGTTAAAGGTTATAAATGATTACAATCCCTATTTTTGGGAAAAATTCAATAATATAAGGACTGATATGGACAAATGATTGATATTTTGATATAAAATAATTTGTGAGGTGAAAAATGGAAGGAAAAAGGTTTGGTAATCTTTATTTTACAAAAAAAATAAGAGAAGTTTATCTTGGAGAGGAATTCAGAACTATCGAGATTGAGAATGATAGTTTTAAAGAATTTAAAAAAGCATTGGTTTTATCAAAAGAGATTAGGATTTCTATGGATGAGTTAAAATCGTATTTCAGATTATTTCGGAAAAAGAATATCAAGAATGTTATTACGAGTGATACGATAGAATTTATACAGGGAAGACCCGTTATACTGTCTGAATATCAAAAAGCGAAAACACTAACCGAAGTTGTTGAGCAAGGTAAAAAAATAAATAATCCGGTTTCACTTGATAATGCTTTGCATATTTTTATGACTATTTTTGATCTTGCTTTATCTTTTAAAAATGAGTTTTCCAATGATGGACAAAAAGTCTATTTTCTCCCTGTTCCCGATGATATCATAATAGATGAAGAGGGGGCTATCTTTTATCAATATCCTTTATGTAATATATTGTTAGGTAAAGATAAGGGGGTTGAAAAACTTCTTTATAATAAATTTCCGCATTTAATGAAAGATAAGGGAAAAATCGAGTTAAAAAAAGAGATTTATTGGTTTACTTCTCTTTTTTATTGCATGATAACAGGTGAGAAATTACCTTCCGAAATTAAGGTGGATACAACCTATATAGCTTCTAAAAAATTATTAAATCCGTATCAATCGTATAGGAATATACCGGAATTTATAGTTCCTATTATTGACAAAGGGATAAACGGAGATTATAAATCATTAGCCCAGATGTGGAAAGATTATGAAGAGATAATAATGGACGGGGATATAACCCCTTCAACTTTTAATCTTGCATTTTATTATAATTCACTCTTTAAAGAGGAGAGAAAAATTGAAGAAAGTGAGATGGAAAAAGAGAAAAACGGGGAAATCCCTCAAGATACATTTTTATTGGAAAAGGAAAAAACTGAAAAAATGGAAAAAGAGATTTTTTCGGTTATGGATGAAATTGAGGACAAAACAGGGGCTAATAAAGGGCTTATTCTTGGTATAGTCGGGATAGTGGCCATAGTTGTTTTACTTGCCATTCTTATTCCTAAATTTATTAATAAACGGCAACCGGTGGTTCAGCAACAAAAAGTTGATATTAATAAGATAACTAAACAGATAGAACAAAAACTGTCCGAGAAGTATGATGAGCAGATAAAACAGATGAAAGAGGAATTTCAACAAAAGTTATCTCAGGCCAAAGATGAAGAAAAGAGAAAAGCTTTGATAGCGGAACAAAAGAGGAGAATAGCCGCTATTAACAGGCAGAGAAAACAGGAGACGCAACAGACACTCGCACAAGTTACGAAAAAGATAAATACTCAACAATCAGTGAAAGAACAGCAATCCGTAAAAAAAGAACCTGCGAAAACCGATAATAAAGAAACGGATACGGACAATACATTAATCGTAAGAGAACAAAAGAAACCTTCCGAACAAATTAAGTCTGAAGAGAACAAAATCAAAGAGGTGGAACCTGTGAAAAAGGAGACACCGAAGCCAAAAAAACCCATAGTCAGAGAGGGGGATATAGTTCCGATTACGGAGCTTGATAAACCCTTACAAATTCTTAAAAATCCTGTCCCGAGATTAACTTATACTGAGACAAAACTCGGTGCCGTTAGGCTTATCATGCAGGTTCTTGTTAATACTAAAGGAAGAGCGGAAAAATTCAGAATTTTGAGGATTATTCCTAAAATAGCCGGTCTTGATGCAAGGATGAAAAAAGTTATTAAGGATTGGAAATTTTCAATACCTACTAAAAATGGGATTAAAGTTAAAACATGGAGAACAATTTCTATGCTTATCAAAAAATAAACAAAAATCACAAAGGAGTTATTTATAATGAAACAGACGAAAATAATATCCACAGGCTCTTATTTACCCGAGAAAGTTTTAACGAATTTTGATCTTGAAAAGATCGTTGATACCACGGATGAATGGATTACCACAAGAACAGGTATTAAAGAGAGACATCTTGCTGCTGAAAATGAGGCAACATCCGATTTGGTTATTAAGGCGGCTAAGATAGCTCTCGAAAGAGCTAACCTTGAGGCAAAGGATTTAGACGGCATTATAGTTGCAACTATTACACCCGATAATACATACCCTTCAACAGCATGCTGGGTTGAAAAAGGGTTAGGAATTAAGGGGATTCCCGTTTTTGATGTATCCGCCGCATGCACAGGTTTTGTTTATGCTCTTGCAATTGCTGATTCCTTGATAAAAACCGGGACAATGAAAAGAATACTTGTCGCGGGAGCTGAAACCCTAACTAAGTTTACTAATTGGGAAGATAGAAGCACTTGTGTTTTATTTGGTGATGGAGCCGGAGTTGTAATCCTTGAAGAAAGTGATGATGAATCCGGTATATTAAGCACTTTTTGGGGAGCCGACGGAAACCTCGGTGAGCTGTTAATACAACCTGCAGGAGGTTCCAAGATGCCACCCACGGAAGAGACCGTTAAAAATAAATTGCATACGGTTCATATGGAAGGTAATAAGGTTTTCAGATGGGCTGTCAGATATATGCAGGAAGCCGCTGAAAAAGCCCTTGAAAAAGCCGGTTTGACCGGTGAGGATATTGATCTTTTTATCCCTCATCAAGCTAATCTCAGAATTATAGAGCAGACTGTGAAATATGCTAAAATTGATCCTAAGAAAACATATATAGTTATAGACAAAATAGCGAATATATCAGCGGGAACAATTCCCATTGCTCTTGATATGGCAGTCAATGAAGGGAAAATTAAAAAAGGAGATATTCTTCTTTTCGCAGCTTTCGGAGGAGGTTTTACTTGGGGAGCCGCAACTCTTAGGTGGTAAAAGATATTATAATAATATTTTTGATTTAAGATAATGAATACTAATAATTCCGATATACTTATAATGGGTATATTAAATGTAACCCCGGATTCATTTTCCGACGGCGGAAAATATCTTAATACGGACAAAGCGGTGGAGAGAGCTTTAAACATGAAGAATGAAGGAGCCGATATAATTGATATAGGTGGTGAGAGCACCAGACCTTTTGCCGACCCTGTGTCTCTAACAGAAGAGTTGGAGAGAGTGGTTCCCGTTATAGAAAGAATAAGGGAAAAAAGTGATATAAAAATTTCAATTGATACATATAAATCTAAGGTAGCTGAAGAAGCTATAAAAGCGGGAGCTGATATTGTAAATGATATTAGCGGGACGACATTTGACAAAAGGATGAAAGAGGTTGTTAAAAAATATGATAAACCTATTATTATTATGCATATAAAGGGAACCCCTAAGAATATGCAGATTAATCCCGAATATAATGATTTAATAGGTGAGATAAAAAGATTCTTAATTGATCGAAAAAAAGAGTTGAATGAGTTCGGGATAGGGGATGATAAAATAATAATAGATCCGGGGATAGGTTTCGGTAAAAAAATGGAACAAAATTATATTATTATTAACAGACTTAAAGAGTTTAAATCAATAGGTTTGCCTATACTTATAGGAGCATCCCGGAAATCTTTTCTCGGAAAACCATTCGATTATTCCATTGACGAAAGGGAGGAGGGAACATGTGTTTCTTCCGTCATATCCATTATTAATGGAGTTAGTATTTTAAGGGTTCATAATATTGTTTCAACAAAAAGGGTGATTAATACCATGAAGATGTTTAAGAGGTATGAATGAGTTTAAAAACTGACAATCTTAAAAAAATATACGGGAGTCGTGAAGTTGTCAAAGGGATGAATATTGAGATTAATAAAGGGGAGATAGTTGCACTTTTGGGGAAAAACGGAGCGGGAAAAACCACAACTTTCAAAATGATTCTCGGGGTTGTCAGACCGGATTCGGGAGATATCCTGTTTGAAGATAGTGTTATAACGAGACTTCCGCCTGATAAAAGGGCGAGGACAGGGATTACATATCTGCCTCAGGAACCATCCGTATTTAAAAAAGCGAGTGTTGCCGATAATTTCAGGATTATTATGGAAGAGATAGGATATGGTAAGGAAACTGCGGAAAAGAGGATTGATGATCTTTTAAAAGAATTTGATATAGAGAATCTTAAAGATTCAATGGCATATACTTTGTCAGGCGGGGAAAGAAGAAGAGTTGAGATTGCAAGAGCTCTTATTATTGATCCTCATTATTTTCTTCTTGACGAACCTTTTTCAGGGGTTGATCCTTTAACAATAGTGGAACTCCAAAAATTGATTAAATATCTGAGTTCAAGAGAGATAGGGATTCTTATTTCGGATCATAATGTGCATGATACATTTGATATTGCAAATAGGGTTTATATAATTGAGGATGGGGTTGTTATTGCGGAGGGGCTTCCCGAAGAGATGGCTTATAATTCTCTTGCGAAAGAAAAATTTCTTGGTAAGGATTTTATCTTTTAATTTAACATGATAAATAGAGGAGTTTTTTTATGAAAAAAATCACTTTCTTGATTTTTCTCTCTATGTTGATAGTTATAGGTGTAAATTTTATGTTTTCTTGCACTGTTGGCGTGGCTTCGGGAAAAGCTACCTTGGACGGAAGACCATTGCTTTGGAAAAACAGAGATTCTTCGGGATTTGAGAATTATGTCCAATATTTTATAAGTAATGGTTATAATTTTCTCGGCTTGTTTAGCAGAGGAATTCCATCTTCGATGTATGGGGGGATGAATGAGAGAGGATTTGCCATAATGAATTCAGTTGCTTATGATAAAGGGAAGACAGGGGGATTTGATAATGGACGATTGATGAAGAGAGCTCTTGAAGAATGCGGAAGCGTGAGTGAATTTGAGTTATTGTTAAAAAAAGTGATGGGAAAATATGATCTCGCAGCGAATTTCGGAGTTATTGACTCACAGGGGCGTGCGGTCATCTATGAGACTTCCTCAAATTCATATGAAAAATATGATGCTGCTAAAACAAAAGATGGGTATATATTAAGAACGAATTTTTCCATCTCCGGTGGTGGAAAAGTGGGAATAAGAAGGTTTGTGCGAGAAAAGGAGATATTCGAGAAAAAATTATCAAATAAAAAACTTACGGTGAATTTTCTTTTAAAAAAGGTTTTCAGAGATATAAAAGATGAAAGCGGAACAATTTTTAATTATGATAAAGGTTATTCAGCGGGTGATAAAAGATTCTATAATACGAAAAATTCCATATGCAGACCATATTCTGTATCAGGCATGGTTTTCAGAGGGGTAAAACCCGATGAACCGGAATATTTGTCAACCTTTTATATAATACTCGGCAACCCTTTAACGGGAAGTGTTTTACCTCTATGGGTTGCTGCCGGTGATGTCCCCGAGATTGTCGGCAGGTATAAAAATTCTCTGTTGAATTTTGAGCAAATGAAAATTTATCATTATATATATCCTCATGATAAAGAATATACTCTTGATGTTTCATATCTTGCAGGTGAGAGATCCCCAAACCTTATAAGAAAATTATTTTCTCTTGAAAATAGCATAATCGGTGAGAGTGAACAAGCTCTTAAAAGTTGGCGAAAATCTTTTCCCGGAGAAAAAGCGATTTCAGCTTTTCAAAATTATCTTGCTGAAAAGCTTTATTCTAATTATAGAAAAATAAACAAAGAACTTTACTATTTAAATAAATTTAGAAACATAAATATTAAACCCGCACTAAAAATTAATAAAAACATAATCTCAAATATATTATCCGATGGAAAAAAACTCTATTTTATTAGTTCCGATAATAGATTAAATATTTTTAACACGGGAAATCGGAAGATAAAAAGGATTAAATTAGGGTTTAAAACCGGTAAGCATTTGCTTATGGAAAAAGGGTTTGATAATACCTTACTTTTATTACAAGAGAATAAACTGATAAAAATCACTCCTCCTTTATATAAAAAGATGAAAATCATCGGATTGTCCGATTTCCATGGTTATGACAGATATCTGAAAAACAATAAAACAAGCTTTTTTATCAGGGTTAGAAATAATCTTTTGGTTGGTGTTCCCGAAAAACATATTATTATTAATATTGATATATCAAAAAAAAGAATTACAAAAAAAGCCGGTAAATACGGATTTTCCGGATTCAGAGACGGGACAAGCTCGTTATCACTTTTGAAAACCCCCTATTCCGCTTTTAAGAATAATAAAGATGAACTGATTTTTAGCGATAAGGGCAATAATTCTATAAGATGTTTAACTCAAGCGGGGGTTGTTTTTACTATTGTCGGCAAAGGGAGAAGAGGGGTTGAGTCGGGATGGAAACACGAGGTTCAAATTGATGAACCGATGCAAATAATCGAGAATGAGGAGGGAGATATTTTTCTAATTACAAATATCGGATTAAGGATAATTGATAAAGAATATTTCTCTTTTTTATTAATTAAGAATAACAAGTTTAAGAATTATAATCTTGTATATTTAAATGGTAAAATTCATATTTATGATAATTTGAAAAAAATATTAGAAAGATTGAATATGTAATAAGACATTCAACTTATAAAAGTTACAAAAACATTGGCTTATCACTCTTTTTTCCATGTGAGAGATTAAAACTTCCATGTTCAAAGGATTACCCTTGGCACTCTTCTGTTTCCCTCCTCGCTCCTTTTTACTCTGTTTTCTCTTTTTTATCATTTAGGTTTGTTCTGTGGGGATGGGATAAGGCCTATCTGTCGGTTTGATTGTTTTTTGACGAATAAGGTATTGACAAAAAATAACAGATTGTTTAATATAATACCTGTTTGCCGAAGTGGTGGAATTGGAAGACGCGTCGGACTCAAAATCCGATGAGGTTCGCCTCGTGTGGGTTCGAGTCCCACCTTCGGCATATTTTATAACAAGGAGACAAAATGAAAGTTCATGAGTATCAGGCAAAAAATTTTCTGAAAAAATACGGAATAACAGTGCCTAACGGTATTGTTACAGATGATATCTCAAAAGTCAAAGAGATAGCCGAACAACTCGGAGGAAAAGTTGTTGTTAAAGCTCAGGTTCTTGCGGGGGGCAGAGGAAAAGCCGGAGGGGTTAAACTCGCAAAAACAGCGGAAGAAGCGGAACAAGTTGCAAAAACAATCCTCGGCGCAAAACTCCACACGCATCAGACGGGTCCCGAAGGGGTTTTGGTAAAAAAAATATTGATAGAGGAAGCTGCAAATATAGAAAAAGAGTTTTATGTGGGAATAGTTCTTGATAGAGCGGCTGAAAAATATATATTTATGGTCTCCCCTTTCGGTGGAATGGAGATTGAGGAAGTTGCAAAAGAACATCCAGATGCACTTTTTAAAGTTTTCATAGATTATCTTGAATTATTTCCATTTCAAGCGAGACAGCTTGCTTTTAATCTCGGATTATCGGGAGACGCTTTTAAACAGGCGGTGAAACTTTTTCTTAAATTATTCAAACTTCATATTGAACTTGATGCCTCACTTACGGAGATAAATCCTTTGATATTAACAAAAGAGGGTAATATAGTCGCTCTTGATGCAAAAATGAATTTTGATGATAATGCTTTATACAGACATAAAGATATAGCTGAAATTAAAGATGATTCCGAAGATGATAAACTTGAAGTTGAAGCAAAAAAATATGATTTAAATTATGTTAAACTTGACGGTGAAGTAGGTTGTATGGTTAATGGGGCTGGCCTTGCAATGGCAACCATGGATATAATTAAATACTACGGAAGCATGCCCGCTAATTTTCTTGATGTCGGAGGAGGAGCATCTGTTGAAACCGTTAGAAATGCTTTTAAAATTCTTCTCGAGGATAAATCGGTTAAGGTTGTTTTAATAAATATTTTCGGAGGAATTGTCAGATGTGATAGAATAGCAAACGGAGTTATACAAGCGGCAAAAGAGATTGGGGTTGACAGACCTATGGTTATAAGACTCGTGGGAACAAATCAGGAGGAGGGAAGAGAGATTTTGAAAAATGCACCATTCTCTTTTTATACTTTTGATACTATGAGTGAAGCTGCCAAAAAAGCGGTTGAATTAACCAAAGGAGGTAATTGATGAGTATTTTATTACATAAAAACACAAGAGTTGTTGTCCAGGGTTTTACCGGAAAAGAGGGAAGTTTTCATGCCGAACAGATGATAGAATACGGAACAAATGTTGTCGCGGGTGTTACTCCCGGAAAAGGGGGGCAGACTCATCTTGGCAAACCCGTTTATAATACTGTTCATGAAGCTGTTGAAAAAGAGGGGGCAGATGCATCGATAATTTTTGTTCCCGCTCCATTTGCCGCTGATGCTGTTATTGAAGCCGCTGATGCCGGAGCAAAACTAATAGTGTGTATAACAGAGGGAATCCCTACAGATGATATGATTAAAGCCAAAAGATTTGTTGTTAGTAGAGGGGCAACAATGATTGGTCCTAATTGCCCCGGAATAATATCTCCGGGGAAAGCCAAAATGGGTATAATGCCGGCAAGAATTTTCAGGGAAGGTTCAATAGGAGTCATTTCCAGGTCGGGAACTCTAACTTATGAAGCTGTAAATCAGGTTACAGAGCTCGGAATGGGGCAAAGCACGGCTGTTGGAATCGGTGGAGACCCCATAATAGGCTCAACTTTTGTTGATATATTAAAACTCTTTAATGAGGATGATGAGACTGAAGCTGTTATAATGATTGGTGAAATCGGTGGAACAGCAGAGGAAACAGCAGCGGAATATATAAAAGAGTATTTCAAAAAACCGGTTGTATCTTTTATAGCCGGTAGAACAGCTCCTCCGGGTAAAAGGATGGGACATGCCGGAGCAATAATCATGGGTGGAAAAGGGACTGCGGAAGGCAAGATAAAAGCCCTTGAAAAAGCGGGAGTTAAGGTTGCCGAAAGTCCGGCACTGATAGGTGAGACATTGAAAGAGGTCATTAAAAAATAAATTTATGAATTTAAAAAAAATAGTTGCTCCTGTTAAAAAAGAGGTAAATGATTTAGAGATAAAATTTGCAAATGTTTTAACAAATACAGTTTTAAAAGAAAATTTTAATAATACCTTTCTTACCAAAGGGAAAAAAATAAGACCGATTTTTCTTTTTCTTTTGGCAAGAGGGTTAGGATATATGTCGGATGATATTATTGATTATGGGATAATTGTGGAACTTTTACATAATGCAAGCCTTGTCCATGATGATATAATCGATCATTCCGATAAAAGGAGAGGATTGGCTTCATTTAATTCAATTTATTCAAATGATATAGCTGTTCTTATGGGGGATTATCTGTTTCTTCTTGCTAATAGAACAGCGCTTGATAAAAATAATATCCGATTACTCAAAACAATATCAGAACATAATGAAAGGTTGTTGCTGGGAGAGATTCTCGAAGGGTTCAACAGTTTCAGAATAGATATTAGTGAGCAGGAGTATATGAGTATTATTAAGGATAAAACAGCTTCTCTTTTTGAACTTGTGGGGGATGTAACCTCAATATTAATAGATGCGGATACCCGATTAGGAAACAAACTTACTGAATTGGGTTCAATGATAGGGTTAAGTTTTCAGATAATAGATGATATCCTTGATTATAAAGCTGACAAAACCCGAATGGGTAAACCCGTAATGAATGATTTGGTTGAGGGGACAATAACCTTACCACTAATATATTCGATGAAAAATTCCCCGGAGTTAAAACAATTGATAAAGCACTATTTTAAAACAAAAGATAAAAGACTTTATGAGGAAATAAGAGATAAAATTGAGAAATTCGGTGGGTTTGAATACTCTAATCAAATAGTTAAAGGATATATGATGAAAGCTAAAGAGGTAATCTCCTCTTTTAAAGATTCCGTTTATACAGACGCACTGAATCAGCTTTTTGATTTCATTATTAAAAGAGCTTTTTAATGGTCGAAGTTTGCAGTTTATCAAGTGGTTCAAAAGGAAATTCGTATTTTGTAAGAACCGGTGATAAGAAAATTCTTATTGATGTTGGAATAAGCGGTAAACAGATAGCCAAAAAATTATCGGAAATAGGATACTCTGTTTTCGATATTGATTATATATTTATAACACATGAGCATTCGGATCATGTGAGAGGATTGAAAACACTGGTTAAAAAGCATGATATTCCGGTTTTTATTACAAAAAAAACTTATGATATTCTTAATTTAGATTTAAACCCGGAACTTATACGATATATACGGAAAAATAGTGAGCTCTATCTTGGCGAGACTATTGTTCAAATAATAGAAAAACCACATGATGCGGTTGATCCCGTATTTTTTAATTTTTTATATATGGATAAAAAGATAAGTATAATAACAGACTTAGGCTCTATTACCCAATCTGTGATAGATAGTGTGAAAAACTCTGATATACTTTTTCTTGAAACTAATTATGATAAGAAAATGCTTTATAATGGTCCGTATGAAAAATTTTTAAAAAAAAGGATAGACGGGAGATTCGGGCATCTATCAAATTGTGATGCGGCTTCCACTATTGAAAATCATGCAACAAAAAGTTTAAAACATCTTTTTTTATCCCATATTTCGGAAAAAAACAATGATTATGTATTGGTAAAACATATTTTTGATAATATTCTTTCCAAAAGAAAGGATTTAAAAGAGATGGAAATCAATATCACTCTTCAGAAACAAATATCAAAGATAGTAAAGATATAAAGGAGATATTATGAAAGGCAAAAAAATAGGAGACAGGTGGGTTTTAAGGCTTGACAAAGGGGATGAGATAATAGAGTCCTTAACAAATTTTTTGGAAAATAATAATATTAAAACCGGTTATCTTACGGGTATAGGTGCTACTAATAATATAGAAATAGGGCTTTTTGCTGCCGAAAACAAAAAGTTTGTTACCAAAAAATTTAAAGGTGATTATGAGATAATCTCATTAATGGGGAATATATCAATGCAAATGAATAAAATCAAACTTCATATACATATAACTATTGCGGATAAAGAATTAAGAGCTTTTGGCGGACACCTTTATTCGGCAAAAATCAGTGCTGTTTGCGAAATTTTTATTAAAGAAATTCCTGAAGAATTAAATAGAAAAGAAGATAGTATGACCGGTCTTTATCTTTTTGATTTGTAAGAATTATTTATCCGGATCTATCTCATTTTTAACCCAATCTGAAGCTACCTTTTCCCAATCGGAAACTTTTGATGCATTAACATATCTTTCGGTTTTATATATTCCGCTTTTTTGAGCGATTCTTTTGAATTGCAGTGTTAAAACAGCACTATTTAGAATAACCGCCGAACGAACCATCCCTTTTTGTTTGTAAAGTTTTTGTCCCTCTTCCATCTTCTTTTTCACATCTTCCGCAATCGGTTTCAGATCTCTCATATCAATTACGACTCCGAAAGATAAAGGAGCTCCGATTAGAGCTTTTTTTGAATCTTCAACCCATTTTGACATCTCATCAAGATTAATCATTCCTGAAAAAGTTAGAAGATAACCATAATCTTTTTTATCAATCTTATACATTATCGCCTCCTATCGGCATGTGGTTTTTTGATAAAATATTTTATCCATGATGTAAAAGTTTATGTTTTATTTTTTTACTTGTCAAGTTTTCTATATTCGTTGAAAAAATATAATTTTGACAAATATTATAGTTAGATGAGTATTATGCTCCTAAAATCTCGAATAAGAATCTTTAAAACGGTCAACCTATTTTAGGACAAGATAAGTTCCGGTGCCCCTGAAATAATTATTATTGAAATTATTATTGATTTTGTATAGAATAATTATTAAATAAATATAGGGAGAGAGAGATGGTTATTATATTTGTCGGATATCTTTTATTTACGATAGGGTTAGGTTTATGGCATGCACAGAAAACAAAATCACAATCAGATTTTGTTCTCGGAGGCTCCAAATTACCCGGTTGGATGTTGGCTCTTTCGGAAAGAGCTACGGGAGAATCAGCTTGGCTTCTTTTGGGACTTTCGGGGTTTATATATGCAAACGGGTTTTCGGGGATATGGATTGCGATAGGGTGTTTAATGGGGATTAGCACTGCTTGGATTGTTCTTGCTAAAAAATTCAGAGCTGAAGCCGAGAAATATAATGCTCTTACAATGCCTGAATATTTTTCAGCAAAATTTCCGGAACAGGATAAAACAATAAGAATCCTTTCAACTTTTATAATTGTTTTCTTTTTTATTTTTTATGTCGGAGCTCAATTTGCGGGGGCGGGTAAAACAATATTTCAGACATTTGGTCTTGATCCTTTTTGGGGACAGATAATAGCTGCTATTGTTATTCTGATATACGCAACCGTAGGCGGTTTTGTAAGTGTTGTTGCCGTTGATACTTTTCAATCCATACTAATGATAACAACACTTGTTGTAACTCCCGTAATAATTATTATTAAAATATTTTCAAACCATATAAATATCTCACAAGCATTATCACATGCTCCTGCGGGATTTACATCATTTACTGGTGCTGCCACAGGTTTTGCCGCAGGAATTATTATCTTTAATAATCTTGCTTGGTTTTTCGGATATCTCGGAGGTCAGCCTCAATTAAATGCCAGATTTATGGGGATGAGGGATGAAAAAAATGTTAGAATCGGAAGGAATATTGCCGTTGCATGGACATTTCTTGCATATATCGGAGTTTTTATAATAGGAGTGGGAGCAATGATACTCTACGGTCCTAATGCTGTTAAAGATCCCGAGATGATTTTACCCCACATTCTGACAAATCTGTTTCCCGGATGGTTAGCGGCGATTTTATTGGCGGGAGCTGTTGCCGCCATGATATCAACGGCGGAAAGCATGCTTCTTGTTGCAGCTTCTTCAATAAGTCAGGATGTTTATAAAGGGATAATAAAAAAAGGTGATGCTCCCGATAAAAAACTTTTATTAATATCGAGAATCGCAACTTTGGGTGTGGGAATATTCGCTTTAATACTTTCCCTTTCAACAACAAAATTGATATATACTATTGTAAGTTATGCTTGGGCGGGAATAGGTTGTTCTTTTGCGCCCGCCATACTTTTATCTTTTTATTGGGATAAATTTAATTCAAACGGGGTTATAACCTCATTAATAGCGGGGCTTTTAACAACGGTAATATGGATTGCGGCAGGTCTTGAAAAAACCATAACGGCAAGAGCCGGAACATTTGTAATAGCCATAACTCTTGCAATCATAGTCTCTCTTTTGACGAATAAAAAGAAAAACGAACTTGCTTGAATATTCCTAATAAAAAAACAGGGAAACCTATTATTTTGCACCCCATTTGTTGATTAATTTTTTCAAGGAATCCTCTTTTTTATTTTGCTTATGATTTTTGTTTCCATCTTTTTTTATATTTCTGTTTTTATTTTCTTTTTTATAATTTGTAAGGGCTTTTATACTTAAACCTATCCTTTTTAATTCTTTATCTATACTTATGGCTTTTACCTGAACCTTTTCCCCGACAGATACAACCTCTTCGGGTGATTTTATGAAATTATGAGAGAGCTCCGAAATATGAATGAGTCCGTCCTGATGAACACCTATATCAACAAATGCTCCGAAATTTGTAACATTCGTAATCACCCCTTTAAGTATCATCCCCTCTTCAATATCATCAAACTCTTTTATGTTTTCGTCGAATTCAAAGACTTCAAAATCTTTTCTCGGATCTCTTCCCGGGTTTTTTAATTCCTTTATTATATCCGAGATTGTAGGGATTCCGAATTGTTCGGTTATAAATTTTTCAGGTTCTATCTTATTTAGAATCTCTTTATTATTGATAAGTTCATTGATTTTAATCCCATACGATTTTGCCATGTTTTCCACGATAAAATAGGTCTCGGGGTGAATTCCAGTTTTATCCAAAGGATTGCTTCCGTCTGAGATTCTAAGAAAACCCGCACTCTGTTGAAAAGCTTTATCTCCGAATGATTTTATATTTTTAAAATTATCTCTGCTCTTGAACATTCCATTATTATCTCTGTATTCAACAATGTTTTTCGCAAGAACGGGTCCTATGCCCGAAACATATTTAAGAAGGTATTCGGAAGCTGAATTTATATTTACTCCCACTCTGTTTACAACGGAGACAACAACATTATCCAATTTTTTCTTTAAAAGTGATTGATTAACATCATGTTGATACTGCCCGACCCCTATCGCTTTCGGATCTATTTTTACAAGTTCCGCAAGCGGATCTTGGAATCTTCTGCCTATTGATACCGCTCCTCTGACTGTTAAATCATAGTCGGGAAACTCTTTTCTCGCTATTTCCGAAGCTGAATAAATAGAAGCTCCCGCTTCATTGACAACACTAACTATAATTGAATTATCAACGATTTGTTTAAAAAAATCTCTTGTTTCTCTTGAAGCTGTCCCGTTTCCTATTGCAACAGCTTCAATATTATATTTTTTTATAAGCGATAGGACGATTTTTTCAGCCTCTTCCGTTTTTTCATGAGGTTTCGTAGGATATATGGTTGCGGTATCGAGGAGTTTTCCTGTTTCATCCAAAACAGCTATCTTACAACCGGTCCTGAATCCGGGGTCAACCCCCATTGTTCTTTTATTTCCCGCCGGAGGGGATAACAGAAGATTTTCAAGATTTAAGGCGAATACAATTATCGCTTCTTCATCAGCTCTTTTTTTTAGTTCGAGTCTTACTTCAAGTTCAATGGAGGGATAGATCAATCTTTTTAAAGAATCATCAAAAAATTTCTCAAGAAATTCTTTTTTCGGATGATTTTTGTCGAAAAGTATCCTGATTGAGTTTTCCTTGAGATATTCATTATCCATCATGATTTTTGATTTTAAAACCTTTTCCTTCTCCCCCCGTCTGATTGCCAGAATTCTATGGGAAGGGATGGTTTTCACAGCTTCTTTATAATCATAGTATTGTTCGAATTTTGATCTTTTCTCTTTCCATTCTGTAGTAACTTCCACTCTTAAAACACCTTGTTCTGACATGGTTTTTCTTATGAATTGCCTTAAATCCGAGTTTTCGGAAAATCTCTCGGCTATTATAAACCCCGCTCCTTCTATAGCCTCTTCAATGGAATTTACATTTTTCTCTTTTGATATGAATTTTTCAGCAAATTCTTCCACGGAGTCGGAATTGTTTTTATCGAGAATAAATTCTGCCAAAGGTTCAAGTCCCTTTTCTTTGGCAATCGTCGCTTTTGTCCTTTTTTTAGGTTTATAGGGTAGGTAAAGATCCTCCAATTCATTCTTAGAATAAGTCTTTTTTATCTTTCTCTCTAATTCGGGGGTTAATTTTTTCTGAGATTCTATTGTTTTTAAGATTGTTTTTTTTCTATCATTTAATTCCGTTAAAAAATCATAATATTCCTTAACTTCACTTATCTTAACTTCATCAAGGCTTCCCGTCTTCTCTTTTCTGTATCTTGATATAAACGGGATGCTCATCCCTTCTGCAAAAAGGGATATAATATTGTCAATTTGCCATTCATTAAGATTTGTTTTTTCAAGTAAAAATTTTTTATCTTCTGTCTGCATGAATCCTCCGAATAAATTTATTAAATGTGTGATTTTATCATTAATTTCAGGGTTTTAAAATAGTATTTTTTTGATGTATATATTCCTAACTATTAATACCGGTGGAATATAATGGAGAGATATTATATGATTTTTACCATATGATATTAATTGACATTATTAATTGTTTTTTTTATAATGAGATTTAAAAAGAAGGAGGTATATATGAGAGTGAAAAAAATAGTGATGTTTTTCAGTTTTTTTCTACTTATTAGTATTGTTTTATTTTCAATGAACTTTAAAGTCAACTCTGAAGAAGCCAGAAATTTTGCAAATAATTGGATAAGTTATCAGGTAAGTTCATTAAAAACATATGGTGTTCAAGGGTTAAGATGGAAAATAATTTCTATGCAAGAGGTTAAACAGGGGAATGAAATTCTCGCTTATAATTTTTCCCTATATCCGAATGGTCATGTTCTTGTTTCCGCATATAAATATCTCCCCCCTGTAAAAATATATTCATATACAAGTTCTCTTGAAAATAGTGAGCTTATTCTTTTGATAAAATCAATTTTTTCAAAAACGGTTAAAAAGATGAGAACGATTAGCGAGAATGAAGTTTTAAAAATCGCTAAAGATAATATAGATAGTTGGAAAAGATTTAATAAAAGAATGGCTATGGGACTTCCCCTTACGGTTACAATTAAAGGACCGATAGTCCAGACAAGGTGGAATCAGAATAACCCGTATAATAAATATTCCCCTGTTGTGAACGGGAGTAGAAGTTATGCGGGATGTGTTGCTACATCATTTTCACAAATTATGAAATATTGGAATTATCCTCCGAGAGGTGTGGGTTCACACTCTTATACAACGGATACTCATCATATAAATGTTTCTGCGAATTTTAATCATGATTATTATTGGAATAAAATGCCGAATAGTATAGATGCGGCAAGTCCGGCTTCGCAAATTGATGCTGTGTCAAAATTAATTTTTGATGTCGGAGTTGCGGTCAATATGGATTTCACTCCGACCGGTTCGGGAGCTTACCCGTCCATAATGGTTAGAAATATGCCAAGATATTTTAAATATTCATCAAACATTAAATATGATGAATACTCAAATTATAATAATTTGGATGCATGGTTTAGGGTTGTTAAAGCTGAAATTGACAAAAACAGACCTGTAAACCTTGCCATATATTCCGAAGATAGCGGACATTCTGTTGTTGTTGACGGATATAAGATAGATGGAAAAGATAACTATTTTCACATAAATATGGGTTGGAGTGGTTCTTATGACGGATATTATAAGCCTGATAGAATAAATAATTTTCGTAAAATAGAGTGGGAAAATGCAGTTTTAAGTATTTATCCTTCCGAATTACCCAATGCTCCGAAACCACCTGTTAATATAGCAATTCAAAGAACTGCGAGAAATTTTCTTTTATATAGCCTCTATTATGATATAATTACTTGGGGAGCAAGTCCTACGGGAGATTCCAAGTTGAAAGAATACAGAGTTTATGAGAAAACATTTAATGATAAGGGTGATTATACGGAAAGGATAGTTGCTACGGTTGCAATTGGTAAAATGAAATCCTTAATGATTCCGAGAGGTGTTAAAAAGGATAAGATAGGTTATACGGTAACTGCGGTAGGGAAAAATGGGATAGAGAGCAAAAAACCTGATTATAAGATTGTTCAATAGGAGGAGAAAATGAGATTAAAAAACATATTATTAATAACTTTTATTACTATATTTTCGGTATCGTTTTCCATGGCAAAAGTCGAATTTAATTTTTCTTACGGTTTATCAAAACCTAATCTCGGAGATATGAGTTATCTTTACTCGGCTCAAAATGATGAGATAACAAACCTTAAAAATCAAGGATTTACGACTGTAACAGACTTTAAATTTACAACTCCCGATTATTTCAAGAATTTCGGAGGTGAGTTAAAGTTCGCAATCTCAAATTCCTTATGGATGGGGATTGAATATACGAACATGAGTGTGAATCATACGCAAAGAGGTAATTGGGAATTAAATAAACAAGAGAATTTCATAACGGAAAATATTACCGCTAACATTGAAAAATTTTCAACAGAATTTAAGGCGAATATAGTGGGGGTGAATTTGTATTGGAAATATAGCCTTTCTTCATTTGTTGAGATTGAGGCGGGTGTAGGAGTTTCCTATCTTATGATGAAAGATAATAATAGTTATTCTTCAGTGATAAATGATAAAGTATCATATGGGCAGGAGTATGCGAATAATAATATTAAAATTACTCAAAGCGGCTCCATGAGCGTTAATACATTCGGAGGAAAAGCGGGATTAAGATTAAATCTAAAAATTTTAAAAAGTTCGGGAATTTTTGCCGGAGTGTATTATACATATTATTCATCTAAGAATCTGAATGGATATTTCAGATATACGGCTACAACCACTTTTAAATCATCTTTTGATGAAAGTGAATATACCAATAGTATTACATATAATGGCGATGGTGATTATCATGTGATAATAAGAAAAGGGGTTGGCTCGGATATAAAATATCTTAGACCTGAAGTAAAACCGACAACACCAGGATCAGAAACTGATGAAGGCACCGTTAAATCAAATTTTTCAGGGATGAGAGTTCTCTTAGGAGTATTTTTCAGATTATAATATCTGTTTTAGATTAGATATTCCGAAAGAATCTTAAAAACTCAGCTGGAATTTCAGTTTTAAAGCAAAATATCTGTTTTTTTACGGGATGAATTAATCTTATCTCTTTGGCATGTAGAGCGAGTCTATTAAAATATTTCTTAGCGCTGCTTCCATAAAGTTGATCTCCTATTATAGGTTTTCCGCTTTCAAAAAAATGAACTCTTATCTGATGAGTTCTTCCTGTTTTCGGCATTGCTTCAACAAGAGAAAATCCTTTTTTCTCAAAAATAACTTTATAATAAGTTAACGCCTCTCTGCTTTTATTTGTTCTGCGAGATATTTTTTTTCGGTTTTTAATACTTCTTCCTATGGAAAAATTGATTTTTCCCGCATTATTGTTAAATATACCTTTTGTTATCAGGATATATTTTTTTTGAATTATTCTTCGGGAAAATTGTTTCTGAAGTTCAAGATATGTTTTATTATCTTTTGCTATTACCATGATTCCCGAAGTATCTTTATCAAGTCTATGGACTATCCCTGGTCTTTTCTCCCCCCCCACACCGGCTATTTCAGGCCTTAACGATAAAAGAGCGTTTACCAATGTTCCCGAATAATTTCCCGCTCCCGGATGCACAACCATACCCTCTTTTTTATTAATAACCATGATATTCGAATCTTCGTAAATTATATCAATTTCGATATTTTCCGGAATAATCGTATCTATCTTTTTATCTGGAATAATTAATGAAATGGAATCATTGGGTTTTAATTCATAACCGGGTTTTATAGTAGGTTTACCATTTATTGTTAACAGTCCCTCTTTTATATACTTTTTTATCTCCGACCTGCTTATATCCTCTAATTTAGAAGCTATAAAGATATCAACTCTTACATGATTTCCGTCTGAAATTAATTCAATCTTTTTTACCATTATCCGATATTTTATATTGAATATTATTTATTTTCAATTGTTATTATTTAAAAAAAATGTCAATAGGAAATACTATACCTGAATTATAAATAATATGGTGTTTTCTGGTATTGTAAAAAACAATCTTTTTATATCTTACTTCTGAAAACAGTGCTATATTCGAACTTTTTGAAAATAGAAAATTTAATCTTACCCCCATATTAAAATTCTTAATTAAATTGTTAGAAAAATCATATTTTATAGAAAATCTTAATTCATTATCATAATAATAACCGAGATTCGTTTTTCCTTCAAGTTCAAATTGATAATTAAGATGGGTTTCATGAGAATTATTATGTTTATAATGTGAATATCCCAATCCGAAATGTAGATTAATATAGCGGAGAAAATCGTTTGTCTCAAGAAAATTAATTATATATTCTCCGGTAAGAATATTGTTTTCATAAATCCCCCGTTCCGCATCAATTATTTTATTATTTAATAATTTAAAACCGAAACCAAAATTCAGAAATTTTGAATAATTCATTTTATCCGATTTATAAACCTTATTAAAGTTAAATAAACAGCTTTCTGATATTATCTTTCTATTATTAATTATTTTTTTAAATGATAACATCTTTATTCTTGTATTATGATTAAGAGAGAAAAGGCTGTGATCTCCCATCTCTTGATATAAAAGTATATAATTCATATACGGAAGTATGAATTTATTATAAGATATAGCTCCAATCTCTACCAATGAAAGAGAGGGTTTAACGGATTCCCTTTTCCTTAGTAATATTGTTTCTCTTATTTGTGAATTTATGATGCTCTTTTCTATTCGGGCTGGTTTTGCAATTCTACCTCTTAATTTTAAAATTAATTCGGTAAGTTTTATCATGGTATCTGAGTTTGTTTTTTTATATTTTATTTTATCTTTTGATAATTTGTTTTTAATAATTTTTTTATAGGCAAAGTATTTTTCAATATCTTTGGAATATAAAAAAAAACGATAAATATCGGATAAAAATCTGGTTTTATCAATAATATTATTTATTTGTTCGGAGAAAAGAAGAAAATGGTTAAATAAGATTTCATACTCTTTATCAGTTAGTGGATATCCCGATAATATATCAGATAATCTTTTTTTTAGGCCGAAAGATTTTTTTTCACCCTCTTTTTCAATTATAGCATTAAGTTCTTTTATTATACTATCTCTTTTTTGTTTCGAGTTTTTAAAAATTGAACTCATACTATAATATTCGGGATAATAAAACTTAACAATCCCTTTTAAATAAAATTTTCTTCCTATATTTAAAGGTAAATCAAGAAAATCGGAATCTTTTATCTTTTGTTTTTTATCAAGGGCTGAATTTATCAATTTAATCATAAAACTTGAGCAGTTTCTATTAATAAAATAGTATCTTTTTTTAGTTTTGGCTTTTCCGAATTTATCAAGTTCATTAAGGATTATTCTGATTTGTTTTTTATTAAAATTGAAAATAAGTCTGTATATATCTCTGTTTTCCGATACTGTATTTCTTGCAACCATTTGATAAAGAGTCTCCTCTTGAATAATTGTTTTATATGCACCAACCAATCCCTTAAAGGAGTATAATAATGTGCTTATTCCGTTTCTTTCATCCTCCCCGCTATTTGCAACAAATCCTATAACCCTTGATAATCCGTTTATATCATTTTTCTCTTTTATCAAAAGATACATGTGTCCTGCTATTGATGCAACCGACACATTTGAAGGTGCCGCAACAAGAAGTTCAATATGCTCAATATTATTAATATCAATATTATTAAAAGTTTTGGAAGTTGGTAATAATATTGTTACGCCAATGACAAGTAGAAATAAAACATATGATAATCTCTTCATAAAATAATAATTAGCAATTATTTTGTTCGATTAAATGATAATCGGATAAAATTTATTATTCTGTTAAAATCTTGGAAAGACAAACTATATCTTTGAAAGATATCTCTTTATTATCTTTTGTTTTATCTTTAAACCATTTTTTTATTATTTTAAGTTTTTCCGAATTAAACCTATTTTCACTCATAGCTTTGTTTTTTAGTGATTCAGATATTATTTTCATGGATTTTACAGCTTCATTATTATTTTTCAAAGATTTATTAACATCAATCTCCCCTTTGGTTACAAGTTTACTTATTTCTGATTTAACCTCTTCATTTGTAAGGCTATACATCCTTGCTATTATTTCAAGATTAGGTGTTAAAGCTGTGGGCGAGGTAATCTCATTTAAAAGAGCTGCCATCTCCTTTTTCTCTTTATCTTTATCCTTACTTTTTGAAATTGATTGACTTATTTTTGTGCTTGCAAAACCTCCAAATGCCGCAACAATCAAAGTAACAACCGCAACAGCAACAACAAGGGTAACAAAAATTTCTCCGGTTGATTCCCCTATGGCTTTACCACTCGCTTCTCCGCTTTGTTCTCCCGTCCATCCGTAAAGGGTGAAAATAAAAGTAAAAATTAAAATAAAAGAGATTAATTTCTTCATTTTAATCCTCCTTACTATTTTAATCATATATTATAATATAATATATAATGGTTGCTTTTAATTGTCAAGTCTTTGTCAGAAACCCGCGTCATCGAATAAAAATGGTGGCAATGGTGGAAAAGTCCGAAAAATATTATCAGATACAGCAGTATCCCGAATAAAATTACAACGATGAGTAGTAGAGTGGATATTTCATTCTCCGAGGCTGTTTCCACGATTGTAATATTCAGCAGGTATAGTATATGATAATAAGATTTAATCTTGTGTATATGCACAAACAGACTATGGGAAATTGTTTTAAAAAATTTATTGTTTATACTGTATCCGTATAAAAATATAAACGATTAAGTATTTTAAAAAGGAACAAAATTTATCCTGTTTCGTATTATTCTTATGATGAATATCGTTTTGCAAATAGAAAATCTCAGCTTCAAATACGGAAAATTAAAAGCGCTTGATAATATATCGATAAATTTGGAACCCGGAGTTTACGGTCTTCTTGGTCCGAACGGAGCGGGAAAATCAACTTTAATAAAAACTATTCTCGGTTTTCTGAAACCTTATGCGGGAACAGGGAAAATTTTAAATTATGATTTAAAAGATGTTAGAGAGATTAGAAAAAGGATAGGTTATATGCCCGAGAATGATTCTATGATAGCAGGCCTTGACGGGGTAACTTTTGTATCATATCTTGCCGAGTTAAGCGGAATTTCTCCCGACAAAGCTAAAAAAAGAGCGCATGATGTTCTCTTTTTTGTCGGACTTGAAGAGGAGAGATATAGAAAAACAGAGCAATATTCTTCGGGAATGAAACAAAAACTAAAACTTGCTCAGGCTATTGTTCATTCCCCCGAACTCCTCCTGCTTGATGAACCAACTTCCGGAATGGACCCTCAAGGAAGGAAAGATTTGATAAAACTTATAAAAACAATATCGGAAGAGGAGAATATTACGATTATATATTCATCTCACCTTCTTGCTGATATTGAAGAGGCTTGTGAGAAAGTTATAATAATGAACAAAGGCAAAATCCTTACTGTTGACAGTATAGAAAATCTAAAGAAGAGAGATTATAATTCATACGAATTAAAACTAAAGAATAATATTGATAATTTCTTAATAAAGATAAAAGATTTGGGAATGAAGTATGATTTGAATAGCAAAGGGATATATACTCTTATAGTCCCTAAGGATTTTCCCGTAAAAGAGTTATTTAAGATTGCTTATAATGAAGGAACTCAAATCAGGTATTTTAAAAACAGGAGATCGACTCTTGAACAAAAGTTTTTGAAATTGATAGGGGAAACCAATGGGAATTAGAAGATATAAAATTTTTGATAAAGATATTAACGACAGAAAGAATAAACTATTGTGGGTTCCTATTTTAATCAGAGGTATAAAAGATGTGTTTAAGAAAAGATTCGGCAAACTTTTATTCTCATTCTCCCTTCTTCCCCTGATATCTTTTATTGTTCCCCTTTATATTACGGTCAGACCCGAACTAAAATATATGTTAAGAAGAATAAAATTCTTGGCGAATGATTCTTCATTTTTTTATGCTTTTTTCACGAATAATCTTCTGATATTCATATTACTTATCCTATCGATTTTCACGGGGGCGGAACTTATTTCGCGAGATTTTAAATCGAATGCGATTCCCCTTTATTTTGCGAGACCTATTACGAAAATAGATTATATTAAAGGAAAACTTTCAATAATTCTTTTATATCTCTTATCATTTTCATTGATTCCCGGCTTATTATTGATTATTTTTAAACTACTTTTTTCAGGACAATTAGTGAGTTTTCATATTTTTATTGCTTCTATTTTGTATCCTATAATTGTAGCACTGTTTTTCTCTTCATATACCCTTCTAATATCATCTTTAAGTAATAATGAAAAATTTGTTAAAATAGCGATATTCTTTATCTATTTACTATCGGATATTGTTTTTCGTATCATTCATAATATAATAAAAAACAGTTATATCGGTTTAATTTCAATAAGGGTAAATATTAAAAATTTCGCATCCGCTGTTTTCGGAACTCAATCTAATTTTAATTTTTCGGGTTGGTATTCAGGTGCTTTTTTGGTTTTGCTGACAGGTATATTTATTTATATTTTATATAAAAGGATAGATAGGGTGAGTAATTAAAATGGGAGTTATAAAAGCTGTAAATCTGTCAAAATGGTATGGTAATGTCCTCGGGATTAGTGAAGTATCCGTTGATATAAATAAAGGAGTTGTGGGGCTACTTGGTCCAAATGGAGCGGGTAAATCAACTTTTCTTAAAATTCTTGCTGGTATGTTAAAACCAAATCTCGGAAAGATAATGATAAAAGGGAAAAATATTCTTAAAGACAGGGAATTATATAAAATAATAGGATATTGTCCTGAAACAGATTCCTTTTATATGGAGATGACAGGATTTGAGTTTATTTTTTCACTTCTGAAATTATATGGATTTTCAAAGAACGAAAGTAAAATACTTGCGGAAGCAGCGATTGAAAAAGTGGGATTAATTGCAAGGATGAATGATTCTGTTACAACTTACAGCCTTGGGATGAGGCAAAGGTTAAAATTCGCTCAAAGCATTGCTCATGAGCCTGAGATAATGATTTTTGACGAGCCTTTAAGAGGGATAGATCCATTGTGGAAATCAAAACTAATTGATTTGATAAAAGAGTTCAAAGAAAACGGTAAAACAATCATAGTATCTTCCCATATTTTACCGGAGATTGAATCCATCACGGAAAATATAATTTTGATTCATCAGGGGAAAATATTTGCCGAAGGAAATATCCATTATATAAGAGATCTTATAGATACGCATCCTCACATGATTTCAATAATCTCAAAAGATAATAGAGAGTTGGCTTCAGTTTTGATAAAAGAGAACTTTGTGAGTGATATAAGTTTTAAAGAGAAGAAAATAATAGTTAAAACCGATAATCGGGAACTGTTTTATAATCATTTTATGAGATATATCGCTGAAAACAATATTGAGATATTTGAACTTACTTCCCCCGATGATAATTTGCAAGCTGTCTTTGATTATCTTGTTGGAGCAAAAAGATGAGTTTTATAAAAGGATTAAAAGAGATATATCTTTTATTTATAAAGATAGGGATAAGAAAAAAAAGAACAATCCTGTTAACACTGTTGAGTTTTACCCCTGTTTTATTATTATTAATAGCCAAGATCATAGAGATTACAAAACCCCATTCAAGTATCTCCGCTTCTCATCTGTATTCAAATATAATCGTAGCTTTTTATATCCAATTTATAATAGGGATTCTGTCTATTTTCTATGGTTCATCGGTAATAGATGAAGAGGTTGAGGGTAAAACTCTGATTTATTTATTTTCCAAACCTATTTCAAAATCTTCGATTATTCTCGGCAAATTTTTATCTTATATATCAATAATTGTCATAACAATAATGTCCGGATTGATAATATCTTTTATTATCGCTTATATTAACGCATATATCAGTCATAAGATAATTATTATGTTTTTTAAATATATGATTGCATCATTTTTCGCCATTATGGCTTATACATCCCTTTTTACAATGTTGGCGACATTTTTTAAAAGAACAGCTATAGTCGGACTATTATTCATATTCGGTTGGGAATCCATCATAAATTATATGCCGGGGAAAACTCAAAAATTAACCATAATTCATTATGTTAAATCTCTGATTCCTCAAACAGCGGTAAATAGGAATTTCCTGTTATTTCATCTTGAACCTTCCTCAGCTCTAACCGCTATTATTGTTCTGTCTCTAATATCAATCATCTCGTTAATCATAGGAATTTGGGTTTTTAAGTATAAGGAATATATAATATAGTGATTTATACAGAGTTGTGGAATTAGAAGGGTTAATGATTAATTAAAGGATTATTTTCAATAACATCGGAAATATCGGAAAAAAATATCAAAAAACAGAAAGTCTTAAAAAATAAAATATTTGACAAAAAGGGTGCTATTTTTTATATTAAAATATTATCCGAAAAGGGGAGGAAAATATTTATTGATATTAAAATTGATGTAAGAATAATAAACTAAAATATTAAATAGCGAAAAATTTAAAAACCATAAAAAAAGTTGAGGATATTCGTTGTTTCTGATAAGATATATCATCGATTTAATTAATAAAAGGAGAATCTAATGTGCGGAATATTCGGTATTCAATTTTCGGAAGAAAAAAAAGATTTGGGAAAGATTCTAAAAAAAGCTGCTGAAAAACTTACATACAGAGGGTATGATTCTGTAGGTTTTGCCACAATAGGCGGGGATAATAAAATCGATCTTAGAAAAGATAAAGGGAAAATCGACAAAGTTTATACCGAGCTTAAAATGGAAGAGATGAAAGGTTCAAGAGGGATTATTCAGCTCAGATGGGCGACATTCGGTATCCCCTCAAAAGAGAATGCTCAACCCCATTTGGGATGTAAAGGGAATTTGGTATCAGCTCATAATGGTAATATCGTAAATACAACCGAATTGATAAAAGAACTTACGGATAAAGGGCATATTTTTACGGGGGAAAATGATGGTGAGGCTCTCTGTCATCAGGTTGAAGATTGGACTGAAAAAGGGGATACTCTTGAGAAAGCGGTTATTAAGGCGAATAAAAAAATTGACGGACATTATGCTTGTGTTTGCACTATAAAGGATATCCCTTATATGGTGGCGGTAAAACAGGGGTCCTCACTCTTTCTCGGAAAAGGGGATGATTTTGTATGCGTATCTTCCGACCTTCCCTCGATTCTCGAATATACAAGGGAATACATCCCTTTGATGGATGGTGAATTTGTTGTTTTTGATGATAAAAAATATGAGATAAAGGATTTAATGACAGGTGATACAATAGAGAGAGAACCTATTAAATACGATGATGATATACATATAGCTGACAAAGGGGAGTTTCCCCACTATATGCTCAAAGAGATTTATGAGCAACCCTCCAATATAAAAGAGTTGCTGAATTTTATTCTTAAAAACAGTGAATATCAGGAGAATATGAAAAATCTTTTTTCTCATGAAAGGGTGTTTATTGTCGGTGCGGGTTCATCCTATAATGCTTCTGTTACAGGCTCTTTTTATCTGCAAAATCTTATTAATAAAACTGTTATTGTATCCAATGCGGGTGAATTTATCCAAAGATGGGGTAAAGTTTTAAACAATGATGATGCTTTTCTCCTTATATCTCAAAGCGGTGAGACAAAAGATGTTATGATAGTTCTTGATTTTCTTGAAAATAAAGGATATGAAAATATATTCTCAATGGTAAATGTAACAGGCTCAACCCTTCATATGAGGGTCCCCGAAAGATTCCCCATACTTTCCAATCTTGAAATAGGTGTGGCTGCAACAAAAACATTTATCAATCAGGTGGTAGCATTTCTAACTATGGCGGCTGTTTTGGGTAAAAGGGAAGATATATTAAAGGAGTTATCATCACTTTCGGAATATATTGAGGAATTTATAAAAAAATATGATTCGGAGACAAAAACTCTTGCGAAAAATCTTTTAAATCATTCCGCTTTTTATTTTCTCGGATACGGTATCTCATACGGCGGAGTTATAGAAGGTGCCTTAAAAGTAAAGGAGCTTGCTTATATCCCCGGAGAGGGATTTTATTCGTCCGAATTCAAACACGGGCCTCTTGCTCTCATATCCGAAGATCAACCCGTTGTTTTCCTCTCCTCAAACGAGGATTCACGAATAACGGTTTCTCATATAAATGAGATTAAAGTCAGAAAGGGAAAGATATATACGATTGCTCCCGAGAATGAAAAACTTAGAAAAGAATCGGATATTTTTTATCCGTTAAATTCGGATTTCTATTATTTTATCCCTATTTTCGGTGTTATATTTTTCCAACTTCTCGCATATCATATGGGTGTTTTAAAGGGGGAAAATCCGGATACTCCGAGAAATTTATCAAAATCCATAACAGTGGACTGAATATGCTTAGATATTTTATTATATTAATTGGTTTTTTGATTTTGGGATTCTCAGGATGCAATAATGAGACTGATTCTTCCGTCTCATCTTATCAAGGCAGAATTATCTCATATATAAGGACATGGGAATTAAGAAAGGATAACGGAAAAAATATATTTTGGACGGCCGAGGATATTGACGGGGAGATGTTAACAGATTTGAATATAGCTTTTGCTATTATAAAAAACGGAGATGATTTGACAATCGAGAGTATGAATTGGGATGACGGTTTTTTTAATCTTTTTTCCGAGATTCAAAAACTTAAAGAGATATATCCTTTTCTCAGAGTGAATCTGTCGATAGGGGGATGGGGAGCGGACGGATTTTCCGATATGGCGGCGGATGGAGATCTAAGATCAGGATTTGTTGATAATGTTATGGAATGGGTTAAAAAACACGGATTTGATGGTATAGATATAGATTGGGAGTATCCTGTTGACGGAGCGGATGGTATGATTAAATCTCGCCCCGAAGATAAAACCAATTTTACCCTCTTAATGAAAGAGTTGAAAGAGGCTCTCGATGCTTTATCGAATGAAAACGGAAAAACATACACACTCTCTTTTGCGGCGGCAGCATCTTCAGATTATCTTAATTGGATTGAGCCGAAAAAACTATCGGATATTGTTGATTATGTGAATCTCATGACTTATGATTTTTACGGAGAATGGTCGAATACAACCGGGCATCACTCGAATCTGTATAATAGTGATATTAAACCGAGTGCTCAGAGCGGGGATAAAGCTGTCAGAGATTTTATCACAGCGGGATTTTCACCGAATCAAATCGTATTGGGCATCCCTTTTTTCGGAAAGGGTTGGAGGGGAGTTAATAACAAAAATAACGGGTTGTATCAAAGGTTTACGGCTGTATATAATTATAAGGATATGGGGTTTGATGATATTGAAAAACTGATTGTTTCCGATAATCTTAAAGAGTATTGGGATGATAGTGCAAAAGCACCATATCTGTATAACGGAGATATCTGGATATCTTATGATAATGAGCAATCGGTGGAAATTAAAACGGATTATATTAAAAAGAAAAATCTCGGAGGGATAATGATTTGGGAATACTCCCATGATTTTTCCAAAAAACTTTTAACCGTGATTTATCAAAATATCAAAAAGAAAACAATCGTAAAAAAGAGATAAAAGGGGTAGAGCTGTAGGATTAGAAGGGTTAATGATTAATTAAAGGATTATTTTAAATAACATCGGAAAATATCGGAAAAAAATATCAAAAAACAGAAAGTCTTAAAAAACAAAATAATTTGACAAAAATGGTGGTATTTTTTATATTAAAATATTGTCCGAAAAGGGGAGGAAAATGAATGCTGAATTATTCAAAGCCTCGAAGCCAAAAGCCAAGAGCATCGAAGCTCTTTCAAAACCGTGCTGTGCAAAGCCCTTCAATCCTTTGCTTTTTATAAAGAGCAAAGAGTTGAGGAGCAAGAGCTGAGAGCTTTGATAGCTTTATGCCCAAGAAGCTGCCCGAAACGATTTTAGCTTCGAGGCTTTATGCTTTAAGCTTTATAATGAGTTGTCCTAAAAAAGGTTTACAAAAAAATATGCTAAAAGCTAAAGAAAAAATGGTATCATTAAGAGAGAAAAGAAAAAAGGAGACGCGAGGATGAGTATGAGGAAGAGAATAATAAAAAGAT
>Ga0256835_1000140_pt1 | contig 58413 bp, 51 predicted proteins | sample PIR30metaG_FD_185972 | JGI IMG/M metagenome (GOLD analysis project Ga0256835, IMG submission 185972) | Hydrothermal vent microbial communities from East Pacific Rise, Pacific Ocean - PIR-30 | ecosystem: Environmental > Aquatic > Marine > Hydrothermal vents | place: Pacific Ocean: East Pacific...
TTCGCACCTCAGCGTCAGTACCGGTCCAGGGAGCCGCCTTCGCCACCGGTGTTCCTCCCAGTATCTACGCATTTCACCGCTACACTGGGAATTCCGCTCCCCCCTCCCGGACTCAAGCAGCGCAGTTTCAAAGGCAGTTCCTCGGTTGAGCCGAGGGCTTTCACCTTTGACTTGCTCTGCCGCCTACGTGCGCTTTACGCCCAGTAAATCCGAATAACGCTTGCCCCCTCCGTATTACCGCGGCTGCTGGCACGGAGTTAGCCGGGGCTTCCTTTGGTGGTACAGTCAAACCTTCAAGGCTATTCACCAAGAAGGTCTTCTTCCCACCTGACAGGGGTTTACAACCCGAAGGCCTTCATCCCCCACGCGGCGTCGCTGGGTCAGGCTTGCGCCCATTGCCCAATATTCCCCACTGCTGCCTCCCGTAGGAGTCTGGGCCGTGTCTCAGTCCCAATGTGGCCGATCACCCTCTCAGGCCGGCTACCGATCGTCGCCTTGGTGAGCCATTACCTCACCAACTAGCTAATCGGACGCGGGCCCATCCAGAAGCGACAGGTCCCGAAGGATCCCCATCTTTCTCCCGGTCGGCTTCCGCCGTCCGGGCCACATGCGGTATTACCCCCGGTTTCCCGAGGCTATCCCCCACTTCTGGGCAGGTTACCCACGTGTTACTCACCCGTTCGCCGCTCGTGTACCCCCGAAGGGGCCTTACCGCTCGACTTGCATGTGTTAGGCACGCCGCCAGCGTTCATTCTGAGCCAGGATCAAACTCTCCAGTTTGAACCTTCAACTGTGATCACCGAAGCGATCGCAGCGTTATTCAGTCAAGACTGTCCCCCGATCGAAATCGGTTGACAGAGGTCCGCTGGGTTCCTCTCGATCCAGTTTTCAAAGAGCCCCGTCCCGTGTCGGGCATATCAATGTAGGGCGATTCGCTCCGTCTGTCAACCCCCTTCCGCCACCCCGTCCTCGCCCGTCCCCATCTCATGGGGAGCGCAGTTATACGGAAACCGGGGGCGCCTGTCAACCCCCTGAAACGGGTTTTTTCGGCCCCCGACAACCTGCCGGGCCACCGGGACACCGTAAGGTACTGGCGTGGCGGAAACATACGGCATTCGGCAGAAATTGGCGGAGATCAGAATTCTTTTCCAGGTCCCCGCTCCGCGACCCGTGGTCATCCGGTCCGATTGAAGCTGGCCGGCCGTCCGACGTGTCCCGGATGCGTCTCGCCTCCGTGCCCGGCCACCCGCGTGCGGCCCGGGGGTCACATCTCATCCCACGGGTCCGACCCCCGAAGGCTCCCGGAAATTCAAGCGCATCCGGACACAGATCGGGTGATGCCCGGAGGCATCACCGTGAGGGAACCGGAGCTTTTCCACCTTGTGAATTGATTGTGCCGCCGATCCGGCCGTCCTGCAATCCCCCGTTCCGGGGGAAATCTCCAGAAAAGTACGAACAATTCTTAAGAAAGCCCATCTTCCCCGGGGAACCGGCCGGATGCCGCAGCCGCCGGACCGTTTCCGCGGATCATCCGGGGTCGACGTCGAGACGGACCCTCCGCCCCTCCAGCCCCCAGCCGCCCCCCAGGAGCAGCGCAAGGGCCTCGGGGTAGGCCAGGTGCTCCTGCTCCAGGATCCTGGCCGAGAGCGTCACCACCGAATCGCCCTCGAGCACCGGTACCGGCCGCTGGACCACGATGGGGCCGTGGTCGAGCTCCGCGTCCACCAGGTGGACCGTGCAGCCCGAGACCTTCACACCGTACTCGAGGGCCTGCCGCTGGGCGTCCAGGCCCGGGAAGGCGGGAAGCAGCGAGGGATGGATGTTGAGGATCCTCCCGGGGTAGGCCTCCACGAAGTCCGCCGAGAGCAGGCGCATGTACCCTGCAAGGCAGACCCATTCCACACCGTGCTCACGGAGCGCGGCCACCACCGCGGCGTCGTGCTCCTCCCGGCTCCCGTGACCCCTGTGGGGCAGCACCCGCGTGGGGATCCCCTGTTCCCTTGCCCACTCCAGTCCGGCCGCGGAGGCCTTGTTCGAGACCACCACGGCCACCGCGGCAGGCACCCGCCCCCCCCTGCACGCCTCCACGATGGCCCGCATGTTCGAACCCCTGCCGGAGATGAGAACGCCCAGGCGTGTCGTTTCCATGGGGGGATTCTACCCCGGCCGCCCGCCCACCCGCCCCGTGAAGACGTGAAGAGGTGAAGATGTCCCCCGCCCACCCGGGAGCAGGGGCGCAGGGGCGCGACGGCCACCCGCACGCCCGTGCCCCTGAAGCTGTCCGTATCCGGACCGGTGACCCTGATCGTGTCTCTGATCCCGACCATGACCCCGTCCTCGTCCATGACCATGACCATGTTCCTGTTCTTGTCCCTGTTCTTGTCCCTGTCCCCGCCCATGATCGTGTCCCTGTCGATGCTCCATGGCGTCCTTCGGTCCTCCACCGGAACAGGGTCAGGGTCACGGTCAGGGCCAGGGCCAGGGTCGCGGTCAGGGCCAGGGCCAGGGTCGGGGTCAGGTTCACGATCAGAGTCAAGGGCACGGACACGGACAGGGTCACGGTCAGGAGCGCTCGGTCATGGCCACCACCGGGTCGTTCGGAAGGGTACGTAGCCTCCGGGCGTCCCGGCGTCAAGGGCAGGCCTGCGGTCGCTTCGCGACCCTATGACTCCGGGACGCCCGGAGGCTGGGGGGATCGCATGAACGACCCGGAGGTGACCATGACCCGCACGCGCTCCCACACCGTCGTCCTCGACCTGGCCCTCGAGGCCGCGTCCATCGCCCTGAAGCTGGCCCAGCGGGTTCCGGTGACGCTCAGGCCCGTGGCCGACCGGCTGGTCCGCTCGGCCTCGTCCGTTCCCTCGAACCTCGCAGAGGGCCTCGGACGACCCGGCCGGGCAGGAGCCAACCACTGGCGCATCGCCTACGGCTCGGCCCGGGAGGCCGACGTCCAGCTGAGGCTCCTCGCCGGGGCAGGTGCGGTGGATGCGCAGGCGGCCGCGAGGGCCCTCGACATCCTCGACCAGGTCCGCGCCATCGCATGGAGGCACCTGAACCCCCTCCGGTGAGGCGCTCCCCTCCCTGTCATCCCGAGCGGAGGCCCGCAGGGCCGGAGTCGAGGGATCTCCCGGACGAAGCCGGAGTCGTCCGGTTCCGGGGGTGCTCCACGGACGGGGAGATCCCTCCACTCGCTCGGTCGGGATGACAGTGTGGGAATCGGGGCCACGTTCACGGACACGGACACGGTCAGGGACGGGGTCAGGGTCAGGGTCACAGTCAGGGTCGGTGTCGGTGGCAGGGGTGAGGGCGAATACTCCCAGACACCGGGGGTTCTCTGTACGGACGGGAGGACGGGAGTCGCACCTCGCACGGCAAGGGGGGCAGAGGCTCCACCATCACGTGATGGACACTCTGGAAGTTCCTCATTCGTTTCACGTTTCACGTCTCACGCCTCACGACCCCCAGGGCCCCACCATCCCATGGATCCGCCTCTTCCCGGCAACGTGGAGACGTGTACAATCGTCCGCCGGAGGTGGGCATGGCGGGAAAGCTCCAGTTCTACAACACCCTGAGCCGGAAGCTGGAGGTCTTCGAGCCCCTCGAGGAGGGGCACGCCCGCATGTACACCTGCGGCCCCACCGTCTACGACTTCGTCCACATCGGCAACCTCCGCACCTTCCTCTTCGAGGATATCCTCCGCAGAACCCTGAAGCTCCACGGGTACCGCGTCACCCAGGTGATGAACCTGACCGACGTGGACGACAAGACCATCCGTGGCGCCCTGGCGGCCGGCGTGAGCCTCCGGGAGTACACCGACCGGTACATCGAGGCGTTCTTCGAGGACCTGGACACGCTCCGGGTGGAGCGGGCCGAGCACTACCCCCGGGCCACCGACTACATCCCGCAGATGGTGGCGCTGATCCGGCGGCTGGAGGCCCGCGGCCACACCTACAGGTCCGGGGACTCGATCTACTACCGGATCAGCACCTTCCCGGAGTACGGCAAGCTCTCCGGCGTCCGTCCCGAGGCCAACCTGGCGGGCGCCCGCGTGGACTCGGACGAGTACGAGAAGGAGGACGCCCGGGACTTCGTGCTCTGGAAGGCGGCGAAGCCCGGCGAGCCCGCCTGGGACACGGAGCTGGGCCGGGGACGGCCCGGCTGGCACCTGGAGTGCTCCGCCATGTCCATGGAGCTCCTCGGCGAGTCCTTCGACATCCACACGGGAGCCGTGGACAACATCTTCCCCCACCACGAGAACGAGATCGCACAGTCGGAGGGCGCCACCGGGAAGCCCTTCGTCCGGTACTGGCTCCACGCCGAGCACCTCATCGTGGAGGGCGAGAAGATGGCCAAGTCCAGGGGCAACTTCTTCACCCTCCGCGACCTCCTGGAAAGAGGGCACGACCCGCTGGTCATCCGGTACCTGCTGGTCTCGGTCCCCTACCGCCAGAAGCTCAACTTCACCTTCGACGGCCTCCACGCCGCCGGCCAGGCCGTGGAACGGATCGGCAACACGCTCCGGCGCCTGGCCAACACCCCGGCCGCCACGGGTGACGGCGACCTGCCGCCGGACACCGTCGGGGCCTTCCGGGAGGACTTCCGGGCCGCCCTCGGGGACGACCTCAACACCGCCCGCGCCCTGGGCGTGCTCCACACGCTGCTCCGCGCCGTGAACACGGCCCTCGACGGGGGAGGCATCACGGAGCCGGTGAGGACGGAGCTGGACGCGGCCCTGGCCGAGGTCAACGGCGTCCTGGACGTGTTCCCTGCCGGGGAGAGCGGCGAGGACGGGAATGCGGAGATCGGCCGGCTCGTGGCGGAGCGCGAGGCCGCCCGGAAGTCGCGGGACTTCGCCCGGGCCGACGCCATCCGCGACGAGCTGGCCGCGCGGGGCATCGTCCTCGAGGACACCCCGCACGGGACCGTGTGGCACCGCAGGGCGCGGAGCTGAGGCCGGCCCGTGGACCCCACATCCCTTCCCGCGGTCATCATCTCGGCCTTCTTCGTGACCTTCGCCACGGTGGTGGTCCCGAGCCCCAGCACGGTGGCCGCCAGCCGCTACGCGGTCACCCACGGCACCAGGGCGGCCGCGGCCTGCCTCTCGGCGGTGGTCCTCCTGGACATCGTCTTCTTCCTGGCGCTGGCGCTGGGGCTCCAGCCCATGCTGCACCGCATCGGCGGATCCCACTACATGCCGCCCATCGCGGGCGTGCTCCTGGTCGGGGCAGGGCTCGTGATGATCGTGGTAGCCCCGAAGAACATCCACCGCCTGGTCTCGGACCGGGGGCGCCGCCAGGCCGACCACCAGCAGGCGCTCCACGGTCCCTTCGTGGCCGGCCTCCTCATCCCACTGGCCAACCCCGGCTACTGGATCTGGTGGACCACCGTGGGTACGGCCTTCATCCACGCCGCCCGGCACTGGGGGCGCCTGGGCCTGACGCTCCTCCTGGTGAGCTTTCTGGCCGGGATCATCGGCTGGTACATCCCCCTGCTCTACGCCCTCCACAGGGGCCGCCAGGTGTTCAGCCTGGAAGCACAGAAGAGGATCGTGGTGATCCTCGGGGCGGCCATGGTGGTGTTCGGGACCTTCCTCCTCTGGAGGACCTTCGCCGGCGCGCTCTGACCCCACCGGCCGCCGGGCCCGCTCCCGGCGGTCCCACCCACCCGCGCCACGCTCGTCCATGAGCACAGCTCCCGGAGTCGAGACCATGAAATCGGAGCCTCTTGCAAAAGTCCTGGATCGAGGAGGATTCCTGCGGCATCGGCCCCCACCCACCCGGGAGAATGAACCACGGATTCCACGGAGATATTGGATCAAGAAGAAGATAGAAGAATTCTGGATCTTACGTTCGATTCCACGCCAGGCCGAAAGGCATGACCTTCAGAGAGTTTTTCAAGCGGCTCATCGTACAACAAGATCCGGGGTGACGTGATCAGGAACGCCACAGCAGGGAAGGTTCGTCGCGTGGACATGGAGTCCGGCATCTCCTCCCCCGCGTCCGGGTCCCGAGAGACGGAGCGATGCGAAGGCCACGATACACCATGGCCTCCGCCGTTTCTCGCCGCCCGAGCGAACGAGGCGTAGCCCGGCTACGTCGCAGTGAGCGAGGGCAAGAAAACGGCGGAGGCCATGGTGTATCGTGGCCTGCAGCCGCTCCGGATCACGGGTCCCGGACGCGCTTCTACCAGCGCCAGGTCCACCGCAGCTTCACCACGAAGCTGTCCGCCACCGGAACCAGGGACCACTCCGTGCGGTCCCCCACCGGGCGCATCCACCCGTGGTTCCAGACCACGAAGAGGTCCCGGCCCGGCCGTATGGTCCAGCGGAAGCGGTTGTTCATCCCGAAGTCCCGGGACCCGGAGTCGTACTGGGAGTAGCTGGAGAGGATCAGGTCCGGCGTGAACGCCCACACCAGCTTGAGCTGCCACAGCCGCTGGGCGAAGTTTCCCTGGGGAAGGTGACCGAAGTTGTTCTCGGCGGTGATCTCGGTCTGGAAGTGACCCGTGGGCGTGGTCCACGTGAAGAACGTCTCGTACTGCTGGAGGTCGCCCGTGTAGAAATCGCCGAACCACACCGTGGCACCCACCCTCCAGGAACGGTGCCTGGAGGTCTGGGCCTCCACCCGGTACCGCGTGAAGTGATAGTCCCCCGGAGGGATCACGATTCCCTCGGCCACCTCGAAGGGCCCGGTGAGGCGCTCGAACTGGGGTACCCAGTTGGCCTCGATGTGCTCCCCCGTCTCCAGCTGCACGTTGAGCGGCGCCGTGAAGACTCGCCAGGACTCCACGTTCCCGTCCAGGTCCGTCACACAGGTATTGAAAAACTCGAAGTAGAACTGGCGTGCCCAGCCGAAGGTTCCGTCCTTCGAGGGCCGGGGCTGGTAGGCCCCACCACCCTGGTACCACCGTGTACCAGGGCGCGGCAGGAACCCCAGCGCGGGGTCCAGGGCGTCCCCGAACTCCCTGAAGGTGAGGAAGACATCCCACAGATCGTTGGGGTAGTCCACCTTGAGGCCCCAGCCACTCCGCCTCCCGTCGGAGACGTCACCCCGGCTGAACGCCGCCCACCCCCCCACCGAGAAGTTCTTGTCGCCCCTGAAGGTGGAGGTCCGCCACACGGCGTCCAGTCCCACCAGCGTGTTGTCCCGGACCCCCTGGGGGTCGCCGTCTGTGACGATGGTGCCCACGGTGAGGTGCTCGTCCACGTCGTAGGTCACCCGTCCGGCAAAGAGGTTGGTGCTCCTCGTCTTCGCCGTGCCGCCCATGGTGGTGTCAAGCAGGCCGATGCTCCACCGGCCCACCCGTCCCAGGAGCTTCGCACCTGCCAGGATGGGAACCTGCCCCCCCTCGAAGAGCCCCACCCTGCGGGAGAAGAAGGGAATGAAGTCGCGGCTCAGGCCGGACCCGAAGGAGAACAGGTCCGAGCCCTCCAGGAAGAAGGAGCGTTTTTCGGGAAAGAACAGGGCGAAGCGCGTGAGGTTGATCTTCCGGGTATCCACCTCGGTCTCGGCGAAATCGGTGTTGATGGTGAGGTAGCCGGTGAGGTCGCGGGTGAGGTTCCACGTGGCGTCGCCCCCCGCATCGCCCTGGACCGTGTGGTGATGGCTCTCCAGGTCATTTTCCGACCGCACCAGCCCGAAGGGGCTCACGCTGAATCCCAGGCCCTGCCGCAGGCCGCCCACCCCCAGGAGAACCCCGGCTCGCTGGAGATCGGTGAGCCGTGAGTCCAGGGTCGGGCTCGCCCACCTGAGCGTGAGTCGTTTCCGGGCAACGTACCGCTCCATGTTGAAGCCCCAGCGGTCCAGCCCCCACCGGAAGCGAAGGGTCTGGGCCGGGACCCGGATCTCGGCCACCCACCCCTCCGGTGTCCGCCGGGCTCGCGCGTCCCAGATACCGTCCCAGTTGGTCGAGAAGTCCTCCGGACCAGCCACCAGGCCGTCGAGCCGCGCACCGGCTGCATTCACCTTGAACAGGTACCCCCGCCGTCCGTCGCCCGTGGTATCCAGCACCACCGAGACCGTGTCGTCCCCCCGCATGTTGCCGTCCCGGAGCATGGTGTGGATGGCAACTCCGGAGGGATCGGGATCGTGGCAGACGAAACCCAGGTACAGGGCCCGGCCATCCACCATGAGCCGCACCTCGGTGGTGAAGGGGGTGGACTCTCCGGGATGGGGGTCCTGCTGCGTCAGATCCCGGATCACGGCGGCCCTGGACCACTCAGGCTCGTCGAGCCGCCCGTCGATCCGGATGGAGCCCTCGACCACAGGTGCCGTGACCACCCTGCCGGCCTCCTGGCACCGGGCCTGGGCAACGGGGAACAGGCCCATCACGGCCATGAAGACTCCAGCGACCCCTGCCGGAACGTGTGCTCTTCGGTGTCTCCGCATCGTTCTCGCCGGGCCGGCCCGGGAACGCCGCCGGCCCGTCCGTCAGAGGATACACTCTCCACTCCCCGGATGTGAAATGGTTCACGTGCACAGCCGCACCACCATCACCCCGTCCAGGGCTCCCCGACCACCCGCCGGGCGGACCCCTCGGCCGGACCGGGGCCGGTGCCTGCCGTCGTACTTCCCCGTGTGGCGGCGGGCGGGGGGTTGACAGTGTCCGGGTTCAGGTGTATTAGTGTAGTAATACACTCGAACTGCATGGAGGCCCGAACTGATCTTCACACCTCCCATCGAAGCCGCGGCGCCCCTCCCGATCTGGCGACAGATCGAGGACGGCATCCGCCGGGGGATCGCCTCGGGCGAGCTGCGTCCCGGCGAGGCCGTACCCTCGGTGCGGGAGCTGGCCGTGGCGCTCAGGGTCAACCCCGCCACCGTGGCCAGGGCCTACCGCCACCTGGTGGAGGCGGGCATTCTCTCGGTCCGGCGGGGCGAGGGGACCTTCGTTCCCGAGGGCCTCTCCTCGGAGGCGGTGGCCACCATCCGGCGGGACGAGCTCGCCCGCGCGGCCACGGAGTATGCGCGGACCGCCGCCGAACTCGGTGTGGCCCTCGGGGAGGCGGAGGAGACGTTGCGGCAGGTCTGGAACGGGGAGCGGAAGCATGATTGAAACGGGAACCGATGCCATCGTCGCCGAGAACCTGGTCTGTGGCTGGGGGTGGAGGCGAGTCCTCCGGGGGGTCTCCTTCCGGGTCCCCCGGGCCTCTGTCTTCGCCCTGCTCGGACAGAACGGGGAGGGCAAGACGACCCTGGTGCGCTGCCTGCTGGGCCAGCTGAGGCCCCGTGCTGGCGGCGGCGTTGCTCCTGGGCATCCTGGCGCTCGCCGCACCCCTGCTCCCCCTCTCCGTTCACGCCTCGCCGGATACCGTCCGCCTCGCGGGGGCCCTGGCGGCAGGGGTCGCACTGTTCCTGTTCACCACCCTTGTGGTCGGCCCGGAGATCCTCGTGGAGAACCTCATCACAGGGCGGGAGGGCTTCCACCTGGCCCGCCCCGTGGGGGCACTCCAGCTCTGGGCGGGACGCATGGCCGCGGTCCTTGTGGTGTCGCTCGCCACGCCCCTCCTGGCCCTCCTGCCCGCCGGGCTGCTGGTGGGCGTGGGGGAGGTCGGAGATGCTGTGACCGACCCCTCGCTGTTGTACCCGGCGCTCCTGGTCCCGGCAGCCGTGACCGCGGCGGCCCTCGTCCGCCTCATGGTCCGGGTCCGGTCGCCCTGGGTGCTGGTTCTGCTCTCGGGGATCGTGGGGGCCGGGTGGGCCTGGTACGCCTGGATCCTGGTCCCGTCCATCCGCGTCACTTTCGCCGCCTTCCGGGTATGGCCCCTGCTGGCCTCTCCCGTTTCCTGGTCCCTGGCCCTGCTGGCCGGCAGTGCCGCCGCTGCGGTGCGGGGCAGGCTCGACCCCTCGAGGGCTTCCGCTGCCGGCGCCGTGACTTCGGTGGCACTCCTCGCCCTGTCCACGGTCCTGTTCGTCGGTACCTTCCGCTGGGCCCTCGCCGCCGGACCCTCCCACATCCAGCGAATCACCCTCGCCACCAGCGCTCCGCGGGGGCCGTGGGTGACCGTCCTGGGGACTGTCCGCCGGGCCGGCCTGCGTTTCAGGACAACCTTCCTCACCGACGTACGGCGGGGACTGTGGGTGTCCCGCCAGGACATCATGGGAGGCGTATGGAACCTGGCCTTCAGCGGCGACGGCCACCGGGTCGCCATCTCCAGCCTGGGCTCCCCAGCGTCGCGCGAAGGCCCCGAACTGGTCAGTGTGCTGGAGCTGCCCTCGGGTCCGGACGGCCGCCCCTCGCCCCTGCTGAGCCTCGGGCTCCCGGAGAGGCCCCTGCAGCTGGCGCTCTCACCGCAGGGAACCCGGCTCCTCGCCCTGTTCGGGGACCACCTCACCGTGTGGGACACGGACACGGGGGCCCCAGTGACCCGGGCCCGTGGGGCCACCACGGGCAACCTGCTGGCCCTGGTGGACGACGACGGAAGCGTCTGGCTCGTCCTGCCGTCCGAAGGCCACGGAAACTGGAGGGCCTCCGGGGTGAGGGTGGCGAGGATCGGGCCCGGTGACCGGTTCTCCTCGCCCGTGTGGCGGCTCGAGACCCGCTCCCCCAAGCTCCACATCCTCCACCCCGCCGGAGATCCCGGCGGGGAGGTGGTGGCACTCGCGGTGCGTGGCGCCGATGAAACCCGATGGATCACCATCCGCCGGCTCCGCACCGGCGAGGAGCTGTGGCGGAGCCCACTCCCGGACACGAACGCGCCGCTCCAGGTTCTACCGCTGGAGCCGGAGCGCGTGCTGGTCCTCGTGGCCAGCACGAAGCAGGGGGTCACCATGGTGCGGCTCGCCACCCCGGCCGGCACCGCCTGGTCCAGTGAGGTGGAGGGCAGGGACCGGGTCCACGCGGTGCCCGGCCCCCGGGAGGGAACGGCCCTGCTGTGCTGGGACCTCGAGCCCGGGCCGGCCTTCCGGAAGCCACGGACCGCGCTCCTGGACCTGTCCACCGGCGAGACGACCCCCCTGGGTGACGGCCTGCGGCCCGCCGCGATCCCGTGGCTCCACAGGACCCTTCCCCAACCGGGCACCCCGGGTTCCCGGCTCCTGATCCGCGAGGAACGCGAGCTGGTCCTCCTGGGGGAGGGAGGCTCGCTCGTTCCCGTGCCCCTCCGTTGAGGGCAGGACACCCCGGGAAGACGGGAGCTCAGTCCCCGGACGGATCGAAGACGGGGCTGGCGGCGGGGGGCTCCTCCACGAAGAGGATCCGCCGGTTGGTCCAGTCCACGGCCACGAGGCTGCCGGTGGGGAGGAAGCGGTCGAGCCCCAGGCGCCGGGTCAGTGCCCGGATCACCCCGCCGTGGACGAAGAGGAGGTGCCTGCCCGGGGGCAGTCCCGAGAGAAAGGACTCCAGCCGGCGTTCCAGGTCCTCCAGCGACTCGCCCCCCGGAGCGGCGAACTCCCGGAACTGCAGCACGGCGTCCCGCGTGGCCTCGTCCACCTCGGCGAAGGGAAGCCCCTCCAGGTCACCGAAGTTGAGCTCCCGGAGACGCCGGTCCGGGACGGGTTCGCCCCAGGCGAGCCGTGCCGTCTCCAGCGCCCGCACCAGGTCCGAGGCCCAGACACCGTCGAAGTCCACGCTGGCGAGCCGGTCCGCCAGGGCCCCGGCCTCCCGCCGGCCCCGTTCTGTCAGCGGAGGATCCGACCACCCCGCCACCTCCCGGACCACGCTGCGGGTGGTCTCTCCGTGGCGGACGAGCCAGATCTCGAGGATCCCGGTGGACGTTTCCATCTTCCGGAGTGTACCCGAGCCACACGGGACCGCAGGTGGTGGAAGGTCTCCTCCACAGGCCAGGACTCCTTGCAGGGCCGGCGAGTCGTCAGCGCAGCGAACACGTCGGCCACGGTGGGTACCCGCGCCTCCATGGGGATCCCCCGGCCGGTGAGCCCGTCCGGGTCGCCTGAACCGTCCGCGGCCTCGTGGCGGTACCGCACGATGTTGAGGAGCATCTCCGCGTGCGGAAGCTCCACGAGCGACCCGTCCTCCAGCAGGGTCTCCACATGACCTCGAGGCGCTGCGAGATGTGGTGATTTCGCCGCATGAGCGAACGAGGCGTGGCCCGGCCACGTCGCAGTGAGCGAATGCAAGAATGCACCGCAGATCGCGGTGCCTCGAAAGCCGCAGTGGATGTCCACGGACGGTGGCCGATGTCCTGGTGGGGCCGATGGGGTCGATTGTGACGAGAACCAGCGGCTCACGGACCTCGCCGAGGGGATTGGAGGCCCGGCACCGCCGGACCGGAAAGGGTGGGGGACGGCGTCAGGTCCGTCCGCTGGTTCCGTCACACGATCACCAGATTGGCAACGGGAAAACGCAGCGCGCTCCAACACAGCGGAGCGCGATCGGAACATCAAGCGGATGGTGGAGCCGATGGGGATCGAACCCACGACCTCAGCATTGCGAACGCTGCGCTCTCCCAGCTGAGCTACGGCCCCGTACGGGGGCGTATCCTAGCGCGAAAGCTCCCGGGGCGCAAGGCTTGAGCGGCCCCGGACCGGGAGCGCCCCGGATCAGTCCACCTTGAAGGCCACGTCCACCGTGACCTGCCACTCCACCACCCGGCCGTCGGACACCGCGCCACGATGCTCCGTCACCTCGAACCAGGCCAGGCCGTGCACGGACTCGGCCGCCTTGGCCACCGCAAGCTCCACCGCCTTCTCGAAGCTCTGGTCCGAGCAGCCCACCACGCGGATCTTCTTGAAGACCTTGTCTCCCATGGCTCACCTCCTGTGACAGTACCCGTCCAATGTACCACCGTCCGTACGGAAGCCGTCCGCCCGACCGCCGGCGAAGAGGCAAAGAGGTGAAGGGTGGAGCCCACCCGCCCGCCCGAGGACACGGGGGAGCGGGGGTGCATCGGTGCAGGGGAGCGGGGGTCGGGGGCACGGACGGGGTCAGGGTCGGGGCCATCGACACGGACACGGACACGGACACGGACGGCATCACGATCGGGGCCGGGCTCGGGAGAGCAGGGGCGCAGGCCGCGAGGAGGACGGTGTGCCCGATCCACCTCGGAAATTCCTCATTCGTTTCACCTCGGCCACTTGCAAAACGTTCTGAAGGTCATGCCTTTCGGCCTGGCTTGAAATCGAACGTACGTTCAGGGTTTTTCTCTCTTCTTCTCAATCCAATAAATCCGTGGAATCCGTGGTTCATTCTCCCGGGCGGGCGGGTGTCGCACCTCGCGCGGGCGGCCGGGCGGGCGGCGCACCCATCCCCGACGAGTGGGCCGGAAGCGCCTCATTCGTTTCACCTTTCACGTTTCACGTTTCACGACAGGGCGGGTGGGCGGCGCCGCCCCGGCTCCGGGTGGTAGAATCGTCGCCCGGCGAAGGGGGGACCATGGCACGACTCAACCCGGGGGAGCTGGAGATCGACCTGTTCTGCAAGGGGATCAGGATCGATCCGTCCTGCCGCCTGGACCGGGACGCACGGCTGTTCTCCCGGACCCGGGCGGGGCTGGGCTCCGGCCTCGAGCTGGTGATCCCGGGCGACCTCAAGGACATCTGGATGAACGTCCCCGTGGAGGAGGACTTCTGCGCCCTCTCCCCCTACGAGATGCGCTGGGACGAGACCCTGGGCTACCACGTGCTGGACACCCGCTCGGACGAGGCCTACCCCGTGCGCATCCCACCCACCCCCGGATGGTACGAGCGCACCACGTCCTCCGGCGTGCCCATGTCCAGGATCGGCGTGCTCCAGGGGACCTACCTGGGCATCTACGTCTCCGAGGCCTGCATGTTCTGGACGCCCCAGGAGAACGCCAACTGCCGCTTCTGCACCTCCGGCGTCAACGTGGGGGTCAACGAGGTGACCCGCAAGCGGGTGGCCGACGTGGTGGAGGTGGCCCACGCGGCCCAGCAGGAGTCGGGTGTCACCTTCACCCACTTCAACGCCGGCTACCAGTGGGAGGACAAGCCCGAACACACCCGGGCCCACGGCCTCAACCGTGCGGCGCCCTTCGTGAAGGCGGTCCGGGAGCAGGTGGGCGGCTTCATCGGCGTGCAGGTGGCTCCCGTGCTGGAGCAGGACCTGTGGAAGTACGACTGGCTGGTGGAGCTGGGCGCCGACCACTTCTCATTCTGCTACGAGTTCCACAACCCCGAGTACTTCCGGGAGTACTGCCCCGGCAAGTTCGGCCACCTGGGCCAGGACGCCTTCTTCCGGGCCATGGAGTACAGCTCGAAGCTCCTGGGCAAGGGCAAGGTTTCCGGCGAGATCATCGCGGGCATCGAGCCCATCGAGGACACCCTGGCCGCCATCGACCACATCACCTCGGTGGGCGCCTTCCCCACGGTGTGCATCTTCCGACCCCTGATCGGCGCGGACATGGAGCACTTCCCCTCCCCCGCCTCCGAGGACATGCGCCGGGTCTACGAGCACCTCTGGCACGCCATGGTCCGCAACCGCATCCCCTTCGAGATCATCCCCAACATCGAGGTGAGTCTGGTGGTCCAGCCGGGTGATGCGGCCTACCTGGCTCCGCGGGACCTGCGGTGGCGCTCCTACCGGGCCTGGAACTCCGTGCTGCGGACCCTGGCGAAACCCTATGTGGCCTGGAAGATGAAGCCGCGCCCGGTGAAGGCCTCGGCGAAGGACCACCCCAAGCTCCCGCCCAGGCTGCCGGCGGCACCGTCCACGGGGGGTTCGGAGGAGGCAGCATGATCGTCAACCTCTCCGAGGATGGCGTGATGGAGCGGCTGGAGGCGGCAGGTGGGCTTCCCGCAGGCCCGGAGATCCTCCAGCGCCTGAAGGAGAGCGAGGAGCCCTTCTTCGTTGTGGCCGGGGGCTCGGGCCTCGAGTGGGGGGTGGCCAACGAGGTGAAGGGCTCCCCCAACCGTGCCCGGCTGAAGCTGTTCGTCCCCGACGGGACAGACCAGATGGCGGTGGTGGTGGGGTACAAGCCCTCCCAGATCGCCTGGTCGCGGGACCGCTACGCCTACGGCGTCTGGGAGATCCCCGTCCGGGACGGCGAGGCCCGGGTGGATCCCGAGGTCCTGGAGGCCTGGCTGGCCTTCCAGGTCTCCGGCTTCCACCCCGAGAGGCGCCCCGCCAACCTCCTGCGCCAGATCGCCTACGACATCCCGTACTGACCCCCACCTGCCGCGGGCTGTCGAGAACGATTCCGGGGAGTGCTATACTCCGCCGAACTTTCGGGTCCACGGACCTCTCTCGGAGTCACCCAATGCGTCAGCCCAGAATCGTGCTTCCCCCGGACGAGATGCCCCGCCAGTGGTACAACCTTGCGGCCGACCTGCCCGCCGCCCCCCCGCTGGGCCCCGACGGCAAGCCCGTGGACCCTGCGGCGCTCACCGCCATCTTCCCGGAGTCCATCGTGGAGCAGGAGGTGAGCCCCGAGCGCTGGATCGACATCCCGGAGGAGGTTCTGGAGATCCTGCTCCGCTGGCGCCCCACGCCCCTGAGGCGGGCCTTCGCCCTGGAGCGGTATCTGGGCACACCGGCCCGCATCTACTACAAGGACGAGAGCGTCTCCCCCGCCGGCTCCCACAAGCCCAACACCGCCGTGCCCCAGGCCTGGTACAACAAGCAGGCGGGGGTGGAGCGGCTCACCACCGAGACCGGTGCGGGCCAGTGGGGCAGCGCCCTGTCCTTCGCCTGCTCCCAGGTGGGGCTGGGCTGCAAGGTCTACATGGTGCGGATCAGCTACGAGCAGAAGCCCTTCCGCAAGGCCATGATGGAGGTCTGGGGCGGCACCTGCGTGCCCTCGCCCAGCCCGGAGACCGCGGCGGGGCGGGCCATCCTGGAGCAGGATCCCGACTCCCCCGGCAGCCTGGGCATCGCCATCAGCGAGGCCGTGGAATCCGCCGTGGCGGACACCACCGGCACCACCAAGTACTCCCTGGGCAGCGTGCTCAACCACGTGCTGCTCCACCAGACGGTCATCGGCCTGGAGGCGAAGAAGCAGCTGGCCCTGGCCGGCGAGGGCGCCCCCGACGTGGTGATCGGCTGTGCGGGCGGCGGAAGCAACTTCGCGGGCCTCGCCAACCCCTTCATCGCCGACAGGATGGCCGGTGGGGAGATCGAGATCCTCCCCGTGGAGCCCGAGGCCTGCCCCACGCTGACCCGGGCGCCCTACGTCTACGACCACGGCGACGTGGCGGGCATGACCCCGCTGCTGGCCATGCACTCCCTGGGCCACACCTTCGTACCGCCCACCATCCACGCTGGGGGCCTCCGCTACCACGGCATGGCGCCCCTGGTGAGCGCCGCCGTGAAGGAGGGACTCGCCACGCCCCGGGCCTACGGGCAGCTCGAGTGCTACGAGGCCGCGGTGACCTTCGCCCGGACCGAGGGGATCATCTGCGCCCCCGAGACCTCCCACGCCATCGCCGCCGCCATGGACGAGGCGGTGCGGGCGAAGGAGGAGGGTCGGGAGAAGGTGATCCTCTTCAGCTTCTCGGGCCACGGCCTCCTGGACCTCGCGGGCTACGAGGCCTTCTTCGCGGGCGAGCTCCACAACTACCCCCTGCCGGAGGAGGTGCTGGCCCGCTCCCTGGCCGTGCTGGAGGGGCTTCCCAGGCCCTGAGCCGGCCCGGTGCTCAGTGCAGCGCCATGCCGCAGCCGGCCGCGGCGCCCCCGCTCCGGGCAGAACCCCTCTCTCCTGTCACAGGATGCTGGCCAGGTCGTTCACGGCAGAATCGGGAGATGCGCCGCGACCTGCAGCCTCCAGGAGCTTCTCGGCAATGGTCTTGACGATCGTGGGATCGAGGCCCATCTGGGCTGCAAGGGCCATGCAGAACTGGATCTCCCTGGAATCTGCATCCCCATCGATGATCATCATGGCCACCACGTCGATCATCTGGCTGATCTTCTCCTGGTGATCTGTGGGAAGGACGAGCTTCACCTTCTCCGGCCTGGCAAGGAGGGCGTTGATCTCCTTCATGTCCATGCCCATCCTGATGCCGATCCTTGCCAGGAGCTGCGCCTCGGCGTCGTCCAGCTTTCCGTCGGCCAGCGCCACAGCCACGAGGTTCTTGAAGTGGCTCTTCTTCTCCTTGGTCGACCGACTCTCAAACCATCCCATCACCCGTCCTCCTTGCTCCACTGGTACTCCGCTCCGAACAGTAGGACCGTCCTGGCTCGCCACCGGAACACTGGCAGGACGGGAATGACAAGCCCCAGGTTCGCAGCCTCCGTAAGAACAGTATACCGTTCGCCTGCACCTCCCAGATCACAGGGCATCGGGAGGTTCTCCTCCACCAGTGCCGTCTTCGTCCGCCCCCCCCCTCTGGCGAAGGAAATCCAGGAAGGCCCGGGTCAGCTCGTCACTCGGTGTGCCCTTGTCCTCCCGGCCGGGATCGGCACCGGACTCGATGACCTGCCTGATCCTGGGATGAAAGATCCGGACCAGGTTCACCAGACCTTCGAACGCCCTGAAGAACTGCTTTTCCGTGAGTATGGAGTCCTCGATGGGGAACTCGATGATGGCCCGGAGCTCTCCATCGGTCGGATCGTACTCCCACTGGAGCATCTTGCTCTCCCACGACGTCATGAGCAGCGTCTGCATGAGCGGCAGCTTGTGGGGACCATCGAGATAGATGAAGAGCTTGGGTGTGAAGATCTTCAGGAACTCCCCATTCTCCTCGAGGCGCACCACCACCAGGAGGTTCTCGATCTCCTCCAGCCGGAAGGGAACGAGGATGATGGATCTCTCGTCTTCCCTGCGGAACCTGAGCCCCCGGTTCTCCAGGAATGCAGCGATCTGATCGAGACTGGTGGCCATGACTCACTCCGTCAGGGCGACGGCGTCCCCGCCGCCGGTATGTGGTGGCGTGTGCCCCCGGATGGCAGAAGAGATCTCCCGGCCCGTCACGGTCTCACGCTCGAGAAGCAACCGGGCAACCATGTCCAGAGCCGGCCGGTGGGCCTCCAGGAGCCTGGAGACGGTGGCCTCCTCCAACTTGAGCATCGCGTGGATCTCGGCCAGCGCCCCTTCGGAAGAGCGGGCCCTGGGAAGGAGTTGTTCCACGACGGGCAACGAGAGGGGACCGATCTCTCTCGACATGCCGTAACGCGACACGGCAAGTGTTGCAATTCGGGTGGCCACCTCCAGATCCTGGCTGCACCCGGCGGAGACACCATCATCACCGTAGACAGCAAGCTCCGCCCCCCGACCGGCGAGAGCGACCCTGATCCTTGAGCGGATGTCTCCGATGGTGATGGAGGCATACTCGCTCTCCGGAAGCGACTCCACGAACCCCAGGGCACGTCCCCGGGGAAGCACCGTGGCCTGATGGACGCTTCCCGGGCGCTCCAGCTCGGCCACAAGGGCATGGCCGGCCTCGTGGTAGGCGGTTCGCTCCATTTCGCCCTCCGAGGGCAGGGGCCCCTCCCTCTTGAGGCCGTACCGGACATTGGTCAGCGCTTCCCTGAAGACCCTCATGCTCACGTGGACACCCTGCTCCCCTGCAGAATCCTCGGCCTCCCTGAGCGCCAGGATCGCAGCTTCCTTGACCATCTGGGCCAGCTGCGCCCCGGAGAGCCCCATGGCTCCCCTGGCCAGGGCCTTGAGGTCCACGTCCTCCGCCAGCGGAAGAGACGCTGTCTTGATCCGAAGGAGCTCATGCCGGGCCTCGACGTCCAGGTCATCCACCGTGATGATGAGGTCGAAACGGCCCGGACGCTTGAGGGCGGGATCCAGCATGTCGGCCCTGTTGGTGGCCGCCAGGAAGAACACGGGACGGTCCTTCGAGGAGAAGCCGTCCATGGAAACCAGGAGCTGGTTCAACATGGAGTCGTGGATTCCGGCGTGCTCGCCGGACCTCCTGGCCCCTATGGCATCGATCTCATCGATGAAGAGGATCGATGGCGCGTAGGTCGCGGCCCTCTCGAAGAGCTCCCGGATGTTCGCCTCGGATTCCCCGACCCACTTGGACGCAAAATCCGTGGCACTCACGGCAAAGAACGGCAGGCCCGCCTCCCCCGCAGTTGCCCTGGCAAGGAGGGTCTTGCCATTCCCGGGCGGCCCCTCCAGCAGAATTCCCTTTGGCAGGTCCACACCCAGGGTTCCAAGGAGCTCCGGAGCCCGCATCCAGCGAATCACCTCGCCCAGCCTTCTCTTGGCCTCCCGGGCCCCCGCCACGTCACCGAACCTCTCCCCCGGAATCCCCGTGAAGGTCAGGCGGGCCGTACGATCCCTGGAGGCCACCACGGTCTGGGTGTGGATGTCCCGGGGCCTGAGGACGATCGTTCCCTCCTTGTCCTCGAACTCGATGTCGATCTCCCAGTGGAACTGGACATTCTGGCGGGTCCGGAACATCTCGCGGAGATGTCGCTCCCTCAGAAGAATCCGGCGCACATCCTCGAGGGGAGATCCCTCCCCCGCGGCCCACCTCTCGATGGGGCCCGCCAGGAACCCGCGGGCACCTCCCGAGTCCACGATCCTCTGGCTGAAATCGGGTTCGGTGTCCACCGTCAGATCCCTGTCGGAGTACAGGTACACAGGAAGATCCGGATGGGAGGTCCTGATCTTCCTGAGGGCCCTCAGCGCTCCTGTGCCCCGCTGCATGCCCTGGCTGATGTGGAGATCGAGGTCCAGGAGCACAAGATCGGCACCCTCGGCCCGGAGCATCTCGACAGCCTCGTCCCCACCGGGGGCGAAACGCCACTGGAACGCGGGGAACAGATCGGGGCAGACGCGATCATGGGGGGCGTCGGTCACCATGACCACCCTCTCGCCACCCTGGTGCAGATCCTCGAAGAACTCCCGCTCGGGCCCGTCGGGGAGACGGAGGGCAAGGGTTCTCACGCGATCGAAGGTCCCGGCCTCCTCGAAAAGCTGATGCCGGTGTTCGGTGAGCACATCCCTGAACGCATCCTTGATCATCAGTGGGATACCCGCCGTCAGGCTCCGCGCATCCAGGTCGGGTCCCAGTCTCAGGACCATCAGGGTCAGAAGACGATCATCGGGGGGTACCAGGCGAATCCCCAGCTGCGCCTCGAACTCGAGGGCCAGCTCCCCGATCGAGAGCCGGGCGATCTCCTCGAGGTCCACCGGTGTCAGGTGATTGAAGAGGATGGGATAGCCCTTGGCGAGTCGGGAGACCAGCTCCGGGGTCAGCGCCGGCTGACCCGTCAGCGGGTTCCTGGCCTCCACGAGTGCCTCCAGGACAGCAGGCCTCGAGATCGGGAACTGGCTCAGGAACCCGGACTGGTTGGGGCTGGCGTAGAGCTCCCGCCCGAGGTTCGTCGTGAACACGATCGTCGTCTCTCCGAACGAGACGTTCTCACGGGTGTGCTTGTCTTCGAGGACGCCCCGATCCAGAATCTGGAGAAACAGGTTGTGGACCACGGGATTGGCCTTCTCGACCTCATCCACCAGGATCAGGCTCTCGGGATGCTGCGCCACGAACTCCGTCAGGAGTCCCGGGCGGGCTCCCTGGTATGACGGCTCGAATCCCACCAGCATCCTGTATGAGTCTCTGTCCGCATACCCTGACATGTCGAGGCGAAGGAAATCCCCTGTCCCTCCGGAGCACAGGCTCTCCGCCATGAGCTGGGCGGTGTAGGTCTTGCCCACACCCGGAGGCCCGAGGAACAGGAGCACCGCCCTTGGAGCATCGTCCGAGGAGCGCCCGTAGATCTTGGCCTGGAAGAGGGCATCCGCGATCTGCTGGACAGCCTGCCGTTGCCCGATGACCCGCTGCGCCAGCATGTTCTGGAGCGCGTTCACGTCTTCCATCAGGCGGCCCAGGTTGGAGCTGGGCGCAGCCGGGAGGTCACCCCCCGCCTCGATGGCCTTCGGATTCGCCGCAAGGAAACTCCGGACCACCTCGTCGTCCTGCTGCACCAGCCACTTCAGGAGGTGGCTCAACGGCGGCAGGCCGCCGAATTCGCGGTACAGGTTCTGGAACCCCTCCTTGAATCCGGGTGCCAGGGGAATCTTCCTCTCCACGGGAGATGCCGCTCCAGTGGCCGTCACGACAGCTTCCAGCTCCCTGGGAACCGCCACCGCCCCGTCGTCCAGCAGCAATGAGGACACAGCCTCCCTCAAGGTCGTGTCGGCGAGGACCGCAATGATGAAGTGACGGGCTGCGAGGCCCCCCGCCCCCTCGACGACAGCCGCCCGCTTGGCAAATTCGATGGCACGTCGGGTCACGTCACCCATACCTCACCCCTCTCCCGAACCTGGTGCGGCTCTCGTCACGGGAAACGCCTCCGGCTCGAATCCCGGCATGAAGAGCCGGAGTCCGGCTCAGAACACGTCAGCACCGGAACCGAGCTTCTTCTCCCACTCGTCACCGGTGGTGGCCAGTGCGGCCAGAATGAGGACCAGCTCGTCCGGTTCGAGGCGATCAAGGATCATGTTGTGGGAGAACATCAGGATCCGCTTCCCCCCCTGTTCCACGATCTCGAACGCACCGATCTTGAAGGTGGAGTTGGCCTTGAGCAGGCCCTCGGCCACCTCCGCAGGAAGCGCTCCGGGGGGGAGCTCGGTCACGGGGGTGGAGATGCGAACCACCTGGTGCCGGGCGAGATCACCCCCCTCCAGGAGGTGGATCATCTGGGTGCGCCCTCCTGGAAGTCCCATCACACATTGAACATAGCTCTCCGACTGGCGCACCACCTTCACGTTGGCACGAGAGGCCAGTCCCTGGATCGTGTCGGCAAATGCCATAGGCTTTCTCCGCCCTCCACAGGATTTGGCAGTTGCAAAGGAGGGAATTTTTCCCAGTCTATCACAGGGGATCGGCGGAGAAGGGAGAACCGCCGGGATCGCCTTCATCCGGCTCGCTCGCCAGCCCGCAGGTCTCGTTCCAGATCCCCTCCAGAGCGGGTCCAGGCCTGTCCCTGGAGAACCGCTCCGCCACCGCACGCCTGCCGGCCTCGCCCAGCTCCAGGGCGAGCCCGGGGTCCTCCGCGAGGCTCCGGATGGCTGCGGCCATGGCCTCCACGCTGCCCGGGTCCACGTGGAGGCACCCCGCCGCCGACCACTCCGCGGTGCCCCCGGCGTTCGCGACGATCACCGGAGTGCCGACGGCCAGGGCCTGGAGGCCCAGGATCCCGAAGGGCTCCTGCCACCGTGCGGGGAAGAGGAGGGTCCGGGCCGAGCGCAGCCGCCCCAGGAGGGCCTTCTGGTCGAGCCAGCCGAGCACCGTGCTCCCCTCGAGCTCCGCGCCCAGGGGGCCCTCCCCCGCCACCAGGAGGGGCAGTGGAGCTCCGGCGAGGCGCCAGGCCTCCCAGGCGTCCAGGGGCGCCTTGTGGGCCACCAGGCGCCCCCCCAGAAGGAGGAAGGAGCCCGCCTCCCGCCGGGGGGCGCCGGGCTCCACCCACGGCGGCACCACCCGGGCTCCCGGGAGTCCCGCGCGCTCCAGCTCGCAGGCCATGTAGCGCGAGAGCACCACCACGGCCCGGGCGCCGGCGAGCGTCCGGAGGCGGGACCGCGTGAGCTCCAGAAGGCGGGACCGGTAGGCTGTATCGGGGAGGCAGGTGCGGCAGGCGCTCTCCCCCATGGGTTCCGCGCAGGGTGTTCCATCGGGCAGCGTCCTTCCGGGCCCGGGGCAGAAGATCCGGTGGTCCTGCACGGTGACCACGGCCCGGCCCGTGGCCACGGCACGCTCCAGGGCCACGGGGTTCATGACGTTCTGGATGTGGACGACGTCCGCCGTACCGAGGAGGCCGTCCAGACGGCCCAGGCGGGCCTCCGAGGCCACCGCGCTCCCCAGGCCCCGGACCACCACGGTCTCCAGGCCCGGGATCCCCCCACTCCCCGGGGCCACGCTCCCGGCGGCCAGCGTGACCCGGTGCCCCGCCTCCGCCGCAGCGCCCACCACCTGGCGGAGGTGCCACCCCGCCCCGCCCGGGCCCGGCCAGCGGTCGGTGAGGAACAGCAGTTCCATGGGGGGATCGTAGCAGCCGGAGGGGAACAGCTGGTGCCCCGCCCGTGTTGTGCCGGGCGCGGGAGTAACCGGCGCCCTCGCCCCGCCATACCTCCCGGTGGAAGGAGATCGCATCATGCGGCGTTTCGATCTGGCGGCCGGCCTGGCCGCCGTGACGGTGGTGATCGCGGCCTGCGGAGGCCCGGCACTGGCCACCCAGGGGAGACCATCGTCCGGGGAGAAGGACACCATGACGAGAAACGAGAAACCGGATCCCGAGGACCTGAAACGGAAGCTCACCCCCGAGCAGTACCGGGTGACCCAGCAGTGCGGCACCGAGCCGCCCTTCCGGAACGCCTACTGGAACCACAAGGAGCCGGGCATCTACGTGGACGTGGTGACCGGCGAGCCCCTCTTCAGCTCCCTGGACAAGTACGATTCCGGCTCCGGCTGGCCCAGCTTCACACGGCCCATCGAGCCCGCCAACGTGAAGGAGCACCGGGACGCCAGCCTGGGCGTGGTACGGACCGAGGTCCGCTCGGCCCACGGCGACTCCCACCTGGGGCACGTCTTCCCCGACGGGCCGCGCCCCACGGGCGAGCGCTACTGCATCAACTCGGCCGCCCTCCGCTTCGTCCCCGTGGAGAGGATGGCCGAGGAGGGCTACGGCGACCACCTCGGGCCCTTCGTGGAGGCCGGGCTCGTCACCGCTCCGGAGAGCACCGCCCGGACCGGTGAACGGACCGAGGTCGCAACCCTCGCGGGCGGCTGCTTCTGGGGGGTGGAGCACCTCATGCGCGAGCTCGACGGCGTCCTCGACACCGAGGTGGGCTATACCGGGGGCACCACCGAAAACCCCACCTACGGACAGGTCTGTACGGGCAGGACGGGCCACGCCGAGGCGGTGCGGGTGGTCTTCGATCCCGATCGGGTCTCCTACGAGGAGGTCCTGCGGTACTTCTTCCGGATCCACGACCCCACCACGAAGAACCGCCAGCACAACGACGTGGGCACCCAGTACCGCTCCGCCATCTTCGTCCACTCCGAGGCGCAGCGAAGAATCGCCGAGAGGGTCCGGGCCGAGGTGGAGGCCTCCGGCGACTGGACGCGGCCCGTGGTCACCGAGATCGTCCCCGCCGGTCCCTTCTGGCCCGCCGAGGAGGAGCACCAGGACTACCTTGTCAAGCATCCCAACGGGTACAACTGCCACTTCCTGAGGGAGTAGCCGTGGGTGTCGGCGGCGGAGGGCGGCGGCGGAAGACGGCGGCGGAAGACGGCGGCGGAAGACGGCGGCGGAAGACGGCGGCGGAAGACGGCGGCGGAAGACGGCGGCGGAAGACGGCGGCGGAAGACGGCGGCGGTTGGTCACCTCCGGGTCGTTCTGTCATGAGAGGCCTAGCTTCCGGGCGCCCCGGCGTCAAGGGTGAACCTGCGGCCGCTGCGCGGCCCTTGACTCCGGGGCGCCCGGAAGCTGAGGGGCCTCCATGAACGACCCGGAGGTGACCATGACCCACGCCCTTCCAGCCAACCACCCCCTTGACGCCGTCAACCTCGCCATGGAGGCCGCTGCCATCGCACTGGCTCTGGCACGCAGGGTGCCCGCGCCATTAAGGCCCGTGGCAGACCAGCTCATCCGGGCTGTGAGCTCCGTCCCCGCCAACCTCGCCGAGGGCCATGGGCGCACTGGCAGGGACCGCTACCACCACTGGCGCATCGCCTACGCCTCCGCAAAGGAGGCCGATATCCACCTCCGTCTGCTCCTCGGAGCTGGTGCTGTCGATCCCGAACGGGCCACCACCGCCCTCTCCCTCCTCGACCGCTCCCGCGGCGCCACCTGGAGGCTCCTCCACCCGCCCATTCCGTAAGGGGGTGAACACCTCGGCCGGGTGTGCTTCAGCAACCGATTGGAGCCGGGGGCGCGCCCGGGACAACCTCCGCCCCCGCTCACCGTCGCTGCGTTCCGAAGAAGGACGCGCCTGCACCCCGAGAAGAACCCCGTGGAAGCGGGTGCTTCAGCGCCCGCCCCCAGCTCCGTGACAGGGTCACGGCCACCGGCGCTGTCACGACCACGAACACCCTCACCGGCACGGCACGCGGCTATTCTGACCCCATGGAGCCCGGATACGAGACGCCCGCCGGGGAAAGGACCAGGGACGCACCATTCGATAACACTCGCTACCTGCACACGGCACCTTTCCTTTCTGTCACGCTCTCCATCTCATCATGTTACTAAGGCGAAGGAAAGCATCCCGACACAGACGACTGGCAATCTCAAGATTGCCGGGGCGTTCTTGCACCGATGACTGGCCATCGGAGTCCTGGCGGCTCGGTCTGGTGCGTTTCGTTCCCCTTAGTAAAAACTGGGACGTGCTGGTCATCCATCGCCACAGGCTCCTGGCGACCTTTGAGCTCAAGTCCCAGGTAGGTTCCTTCGGCAACAACTTCAACAACCGCTCCGAAGAGGTCATCGGCGCCGCGGCCGACCTCTGGGCTGCTCACCGGGAAGGTGCGTACTTCCCTGAGAACGCCAGCACCACCCGAAATGACTCAGTTTCCGAGCCCCGCGAACCGCTCCTCAACCCGAACGTTCAAGACGACCCGAGACCACCCTTCCTCGCCTGGCTCATGCTCCTGGAGGATTGCCCCACGTCACGTGGACCAGTCGGAGTTGACGAACCCCACTACCGAACTTTCCCCGAATTCACCGGCGCGTCTTACGCCGAACGCTACCGCATCCTCTGCGAGCGCCTTATGACCCGCCGCCTTTATGGCGCCGCCGCCCTAATTCTCTCCGAAAGAAATGCCGGTGGCACTTCCGGTCATTTCAATACCCTCTCCGAGCCAACCAGCATCCGCTCCCTCTTCGCCGCCTTCGCCGCCAAGCTCCTGGCAGAGCTTCCCGAGGGTATACGGTACTGAGGAGAGGGGAACGGGCCAGAACGGGAACTGTGCCAAGGGTGCTATTGGGCACTTGTGCCAGGCGGTACCAGCCACCGAGACGTGGTGTTTGGAGATCCAGCCTCGTAGGCGAACACGAGATCCGTCGCGCTATCCCGGGCCGGAGAGCACGGACAGGTTCAGGGTCACGGACAGGGGCAGGGACAGGGACGGGCTCCGCGGCAGCGTCGGCGGACGGCGGCCGAGAACGGTGGCCGGGTTCCCTGCCCGGGTCCGTAACAGTGCCCGCGGCCGTGACCATGGCCGCGGCTCTGTCCGTGACCACGTCGTAAATCCTCGCCCTGGCCCGGGTTGTGGGGGGAGGGGTTGTGGTGCAGTGTTGGGGGATGGACGGTGAGGCACCGGATCGTGAGGCGGAGCGTCTGGCCGGGGAGCTGGCGGGGAGTGGGTTGGGGGAGATGGGGAGACTCTGGCGATGTCCCGAGGAGTTGAGGTCTCGGGTTGTGGCATACGCACGGGGGTGCCGTGTGGGCGGGGAGACGGTGGCGACCACGTCCACGGCCATGTCAGGGTTGCTGTCCGGGTCAGGGACGGGGTCACCGTCACCGGCACTGCGAACACCGCTCCGGCATCCCCCGAGGAAGGCCTGCTGCGTTGCGGGTGACGTCCGGAAGGAGGCCCTGGCCACCGCCATCCTCGACCGCCTGCTGCACCACTGCCACGTGGTCCAGATCGACGGTGAGAACGTCCGTCTCAAGGACCTCGAACGCCCCCTCGCTTCCGGAAACAACGGATGAAACCCACACGGACACCACGACTCATTCGCGGCGGCCCTGCCCCCCTCGGGGGGCAGGGTGACCCCCCTGAAAGGAGGTGATCCCCTCATGTCCCGCCCCAGGCCGATCGACACCCCCCTGGGATCCATGCGGGAATCCGGGTGTCCCCCAACTGCGGGATCCTGGGTGTCCCTTGACACTTGGTCCGAGGCCGGGGTGGGTGGAGACGCGGAGCCGGCCGAGGATAAGCGGCCGAGCACGTCCCCTCCGGGGAGGCGATGCGGGTGCAGCACCGGGCCGCGAGGGGGCGGTTGTCACGGTCCCAGGAAAGATCAGAAAGTGAGAGGGTGAGGGCGGCCCCCGCCCACCCGGCCGGGAGAGCAGGGGCGAGGGGGAGGACACCTCGACCCGGTGCGCTTCAGCAACCGATTGGAGCCGGGGGCGCGCCCGGGACGACCGCCGGACGCGGTCGCCGTTCACCGCCGCCGTCCCCGATCCCCGACGCCGCCCTCCGCCCCCGGACGGCCAGGCGAATCGGCCTCCGTACGCCCTGCTTCCTCACTTCCTCACGCCCTGACCTCCTCACCCTCCTTCGTTTCACGTTTCACCTTTCACGTTTCACGAACGGGTGGACGACCCCGCTTGACAAGTATTAAGGCTATTCTAAAATAGTGATGCTATGAAGGAGGCCGGCTCCGAACCCCTCGAGTGCGCGGCCCCGGACATGTCCCCGGAAACCCTCCGGCGGCTCCGGGAGGAGCTGGACCGGCGGGAGGGATTCTTCCGGAGCCTCGCGGAGCAGCACGCGCTGCTGGCCAGCGATTCGCGGCTCAGGATCCTGAGCCTGCTCCGCTGCGTGGGGGAGCTCTGCGTCTGCGACCTGGCCACCATCCTCCGCATGACGCCGGCCGCCGTCTCCCAGCACCTGAGCCGGCTCAGGGGCGGCGGGCTGGTGCGATCCCGGCGGGACGGGATGACCATCCACTACAGCCTGACCCGGGACACCTGGGTCCCCGTGGATCCCCCGCCCCTCCTCGAGTCCTCCGGGGACGCTCCGCCCGGCCCATGAACGATCCGGGTTTCCTGGGGCGGCCGGAGGAGCGCCGGGCCTACGTCGTCACGAAGCTGGCCGTGCTCGCCGGCGCCGCGGTGCTCACCGTCCCCCTGTCCCACTGGCTCGGAACCCGCGCCTGGCTCGGGTTCGCCGCCTTCGCTGCGTTCATCCTGCTGTCCACGGCCGGGGTGCTGGCCGCCACCCGGAAACGGTCCCCCTCCGCGGAGGGGCCGCCCCCGGCGAACGGGACCGGTGCCGCGGACCCGGTGGATGGGGACCCCGTGGTCCTGCCGGTGGAGGACAGCCTGGACCTTCACCCCTTCGCCCCCGCCGAGATCCCCTCGGTGGTGGAGTCCTACCTGGAGGCGGCGTGGGCCGCGGGCTTCAGGGAGGTCCGCCTCATCCACGGCCGCGGGATCGGGGTGCAGCGGGAGCGGGTGCGCTCGGTCCTCTCCCGGAATCCCCTGGTCCGGGAGATCCACGATGCGCCACCGGGCCGCGGCGGCTGGGGTGCCACCATCGCCCACCTGGTGGACCGGAGGTAGCGGACTACCCCCTCTCCGGCCACCCCGGCGCCGGCACGCCCAGCACCGCCAGCCGCTCCCACACCGGCCAGGCGGAAAAGGTCCGGCCGCCGATGGAACCCACCCTCCGCACCCCGGCCACCGATCCCGTGAGCCACACCCGTTCCATGACGGCAAGGCTACCAGAGGCACTCTGCTATGCTCGCGCCGGAGGTGTGCCATGGGCGAGCCGAAGCTGACACCCGGGGACATCCTGGAGGAGCACCGGGGCGACGCGAAGGTCTACGGGGGCGCCACGGCCCTGGAGGGTGTCCGGGTGCTCCGTCTCCAGCGCCACGTGGACGACCGGGGCCTGTTCCTGGAGATCTACCGGAGGAAGGCCACGCACCCCGGCTCGGAGCCGCTCGCCAGCTTCTTCGAGGGGCTCACCGTGGCCCAGATGAACTACTCGGTGGTGGACCACACCAGCACGGTGAAGGGCCTGCACTACCACCTCCACCAGACCGACGTGTGGTTCTGCCCCCCGGAGAGCAAGATGAAGATCGTCCTGTGGGACCTCCGGAAGGACTCCCCCACCAGTGGGAAGACCCAGGTGCTCGTGGCCGGGGGCGGCAGGGACCTCTGGGTGCGGATCCCACCGGGCGTGGCCCACGGCTACCGGCCCCTCACCGCTCCGTGCGCGCTCCTCTACATCGTCACCCGGGAGTTCGACCTGGAGGACCCGGACGAGTACCGGATCCCCTGGGACCACCCCGCCGTCCGGGACCTCTGGGAGGTCGAGAACGCCTGATCCGCCGGACCCCGGTCAGGGCCGCCAGTCGTCCACGGGAACGGGATCCGCGAAGGAACCGTCCACGCTCCACCGGGCGACCCAGATGTCCTGATCCAGTTCGCCCGGCGTGTACCGGGGCCTGCAGAAGAAGACCCACTCTCCGTCCCGTGTGGGGTTGGCCTCGGTGAGGACCGTCCGGAACCGCCCGGGAAGCCTCGCAGCCCGGGCCACGCCCCCCACGAAGAGCAGCTGACGGTCGTTCCGGCAGAACAGGAGCTCGTTGGCCGGCCCCACGCGCGGCGACCACTCCGCCCCCGGGGTGTTGATCCGGGGATCCAAGGGGGTGGGCTGGTTGCCGGCCTTCGGGTTGAGGAGCAGGATGTCGGAGCTGCCGGTGCCCGTGCGTGTGGAGACGAAGGCCAGCATGGTGGAGCTTCCCGCCAGGTACACGGCGTCCCAGGCATCGCCATCACCGAGGACCTCCAGCCGCTCCACATCGCTCCACGCCGCGCGGGTGTTCTTCCGGAACGCCACCCCGACCCAGGGCTCGCCTCCCGGTGACCGGACCGTCAGCAGGCACCGGGTCTCGCCCGGGTCCATCCAGCTGAGCTCCACGGAGTCGGCCTCCCCGAGCCCACCGAACACCACCGGGGAGGGCGCGCTCCAGCCACCCTCTCCGAGCTCCGTCCGGTAGACCCGCTCCACGGCGGACCCGTCCTCCCCTGGGAAGGGAAGCCCGGGCCTCGGGGCGCCGATCCATCCCGTCCCGGCCTTCCACGGCCGCCTCGGGCGGGCCGTGAAGTACAGCACCCTGCCGCCCTGGAGCGGTACGGGAGCGTGTTCGATCCCCGGCGAGTTGATGCGTGCGGGATCGCTCTCCTCCCCGGCAGCCTCGCGACCCGCAAGCAGGGGCAGCTTCCACCGCCGAAACGTCTCGAAATCCATCAGGTAGCGGGCCTCCATCAGGATCTTCGTCGATCCCACCATGCGCGTGGTCCCCTCCACCGGGAGGGCCACCATCTCGGTGCCCGCCGGGACGTCCTCCAGGGCACGATCCCCGTCCAGGACCACCACCGTGTCCGGGCCGGCGGTCACCTCCGCCGTCAGTCCGCCCTCCACCGAGGGCGTGGGTTTCCCGTGCTCCGCCCGGTCCCGGACCAGCAGCCTGGGTGGCGCCACCCGCAGCCGGACCACCACCGACTCCGTTCCCTCGGGTCCCGGGCTCACCTGGAGCAGGTTTCCGTACACGGTGGTGTCCGGCTGGGGCGTGGGCCGCTCGGGGTCCACCATCCGGCAGCCGGCTCCGGCCACCACCACGCCTGCCAGGGTTGCCCAGGTGAGAAGAACGTTGATCCTCATGTCGACCTCCCGTCAGAGAAGGATACCAGCGATTGTGGCAGTGAGCCACGAGGCGAACGCACCCCCGAACATGGCCCTGAGCCCCAGCCTGGCCAGATCCTTCCGGCGGCTGGGGGCCAGCGCCGAGATCCCACCGATCTGGATCCCGATGGAGGCGAAGTTGGCGAAGCCGCACAGGGCGTAGGTGGAGATGATCACGGCCCGCTCGCCCAGGGCCCCCTCGTGGATGTAGGTGCCCAGCTGGCCGTAGGCCACGAACTCGTTGAGGGACAGCTTGATCCCCAGGAGGTTGCCCACGCGGGAGGCCTCGGCCCAGGGCACACCCATGAGCCAGGCCAGGGGGCGGAGCAGTGTCCCGAACAGCGTCTGGAGGGATCCAGGGAAGATCCCCTGGTACTCGCCGGTCACCGGTGACATCCCCCCGGAGCCGTAGGTCACCCACGCCCCGCCGAGCAGTGAGCCGTCGATCAGGCGGTCACCGAAGTTGAGGATCACGTCGATGACCGCGATCAGCGCGATGAAGCCGAGCAGCATGGCGCCCACGTTGACCGCGAGCTTCAGGCCGTCGGTGATCCCGGCCGTGGCGGCCTCGATCACGTTGTCGGAGGTCCCCAGGGGGGGCAGCTCGGTGTCGCCGGCCGTCCTCGAGTGCTCCAGCTCCGGGTAGATGATCTTGCCGATCACCAGGGCCGCCGGGGCCGACATGACGCTGGCCGCAATGAGGTGCCCCGCAGGAATGCCCATGGCGATGTACCCCGCCAGCACCCCCCCGGCGATGGTCGCGAACCCCCCGACCATCACGGTGAGCAGCTCCGAGGGGGTCATCTCCTCCAGGAAGGGACGGATGAGCAGGGGAGCCTCCGTCTGCCCCACGAAGATGTTGGCGGTGCACGAGAGGGTCTCGGCGCCGCTGGTCCCGATGGTCCAGCGCATGAAGCGGGCCACCGCCTCGATCACCTTCTGCATCACGCCGAGGTGGTAGAGGATTCCCATCACGGCACCGAAGAACACGATGGTGGGCAGAACCTTGAAGGCGAAGAGGAATCCGAAGCCGGGCCAGGCCGCGCCCTCGCCGGGGAAGAAGTACCTCGGATCCGCGAGGTTCCCGAAGAGGAACCGCGCCCCGTAGTCCGAGAGGTTCAGGAAGGCGGCGACCTTCGTGGAGAACAGTGAGAACAGCTCGCGGCCGTGGACGCCACGCGCCACCACGGTGGCCACGCCGAACACCACCAGAAGCGCCCCCGCCCAGCGCTGGGCCGTCTGGAACCGGCGCGTCCACCCGTTGAGCATCATGAAGAGCACCAGACCCGCGAGCGCCCACGGCAGGAGCCCCGGGATGTATCGGGCCGCCAGCCCGCCCACCGCGCAGGCCACCACCGCTCCAACGACCAGCGGCCCCCAGCCACCGCCGAACCGCCGGTGGTCCACCTGCAGCATGTAGACCACCACCAGCAGGCCGAGAACCCCCATGGCGATCCAGCTCCACACGTCCTGGCGGAGGATCACGAGGGCGAAGAGGAACTGGAGGCCGATCCCCCACGCCACCGTCCGGACCTGGACGTGACGACGGTGGAAGGACAGGGCCCACGCCATGCCCAGCAGCGCGATCATTCCCAGGACACTCACCGCGTTGGCAGCCATGGAATCCCCCTTCGGGCCGGGTGGCCTGCATCACTCTAGCAAGGCTCCCCCGTGAGGGGGGAGGTCGACCCCCGAGCTCCCGGCATGGCACCTCACGGGTCGCACCGGTAGGATGCCACCATGGAGGTGAGCCGTACCGAGTTCGAGGCCGTGGTGGCCGAGGCCATGGACCGTATCCCGTTGCCCTTCGCACAGGCACTGGAGAACCTGGTGGTCCAGGTCCACGAGACGCCCACCCGCGAGATGATCGAGGCGGTCGGACTGGACCCGGCCCGGCACACGCTCTTCGGACTCTACACCGGGGTCGCACTCTCCCACCGGGGTGACGGGTACGGCAACGTCCTCCCCGACGTTGTTCTCATCTTCCGCCTGCCTCTCCTCGCGGCCTGCCCGACCCGTGCCGCCCTGCTCCGCCAGATCCAGCTCACCCTCCTCCACGAGGTCGGGCATCACCTGGGTCTGGACGATGCCCAGATGGCCGCCTGGGAACGGTCGTTCGAGGGGTTCGGGGACGGCAGGGCCTGAGGGCGCGGGGAAATCCCCCCGTGATCGGCCCGCGTCACTCCGGACCGTGGCTCTCCGCAGGGGTCAGGAGCCGGGCGGGGTCCATGGCCAGGACGGTCACCGCCGCCCCCACGCCCCAGATGGACACCACGGCCCACAGCACACCGCCCACCACCGGCACGAGCCGGCCGAGGACCAGCACGAGGACCCCCAGGAACACCATGGTCGGCATGGGGGCCACCCGGTGTGCCGCACGCCGGAGCAACCACCGTCCCACGGTTCCACCGAGGATCGCCACCCCGAAGACCTTCAGACCCACATAGAGTCCCACCACCGCCAGCGTGCCGGGGACCGCGAACCCTCCGCCGAGACCCACCACGGCCACGAGCGCCACGAACAGTGTCACGGTCACCAGGACACCGAGCCCCAGCCCACCGACTCCGGTTCTCCGGACGAGCCACTCTCCCCTGATGATGCGTCTCGGAAGCGCCAGCGCCAGCAGGGTCGTCACCGTGAGCCAGCACCCGGCGATCAGCATCCGGAGGCCCCACACCGCCCGATGATCGGCCGCGCCGGCGCCGGTCTCGGCCGAAAGCCCCGCCAGAGAGTCCACCGCCAGGCTCCGGCCCTCGATCCGGGCACCGGGCTCCACCTCCACCCGGCCGAAGATGGAGAGGGCGTGTCCCGTCACGTGGGCCCCGGGACCGAGAACGATGTCGCCGCCGATGGTCACCACGTCACCCTTCACGGGACCGTCCACCCGGATGTCCTCCAGGATCGCCGCCCTCCCCGGTGGAGCCGCCCACGCGGGAGTCACCACCCACAACGCCAGGAAAGCCCGGGCAAGAACGCCCCACCCCTTCACCGGGCCGCTCTCCTCGCGGCCCGCACGGCACGGGTGGTCACGAGCCCTCCGGCCACCGTGAACAGACCGGCCAGCACCACCATGGAGGCGGGAATCGCCGGCCCGATGGTGCGAACCGCCGTCACCACCCCGAGCCACAGGTCACCCCAGCCGGCCACCACGGAGCTCCCGGCCTGCACACCGGCGGCCGGCAGGACCCGGAGGAACCCGGCTCCCGGGATGCCGTGCAGGAGCGATGCACCGCCAGCGGCCAACCCCAGCGACATCACCACCGGGATGACCGAACCCGCCCCCCTCCACCGCGGCGTCACGGCGGCCAGCATCCGCCCCTGCAGCTCACGATCCCGGGGTGGCAGACCGGCCTCGAACGCAGCGTGGAGGCGGCGCCACGCCAGAAGCTCCTCCCGGCACCTGCCACAGCACTCCAGGTGCCCCCTCACGGCTGCCACGAGCAGCCCGGGCTGGCCGGCCGCGGCGGCCAGCTCCCGTCGTGCAGTCTCGCAGGTCGGATCCATTCCGTTCCCCTCGTCCCGCCCCGGTCTCACCGGTACTCCTCCAGGGCACCTCGCATTACGGAGTGGGCACGAAAAAGTTTGTTCTTCACCGTGCCCAGGGGCATGGACTTCAGGTCGGCGATCTCCTGGTAGGTGAGTCCGGCCACATGCCTCAGGACGACGAGCTCCCTGTACTCGGGCCGGAGCGCCTGGATCGACTGCTGGAGCCGGAGGCCGAGCTCCACGTTCTCCAGGAGCTCCAGGGGACCCCTGGCACCGTCCCCCGGCTCCATGGTCACGGGCCGCCCCCCCGCATCCTCGCGATTGAACGAGGTGACGGGGACCCTGCGGCGCCGGAGGTGGTCCACCCCGAGGTTGTGGGCAATGCGAAAGAGCCAGGTGGAGAACCGACAGGAGGGATCGAAGCGCGCCAGCGCCTTCCACACCCTGAGGAACACCTCCTGGGTCAGCTCCCGCGCCGTCTCGACGTCACCCACCAGCCGGATCAGGAAGCCGGTGACCCTTCGCTGGTACCGGGTCACGAGACGCCCGAAGGCCTCGTCGTCGCCCGCTGCGGCCCATTCGGCCAGCGTCTCGTCCGTCACGCCCCGGGTGTCGTGCTCCACCACGCGCGCATCATACCCGCTCTCGCAGGCAATCCGGGCCCCCATAGATAGAAAAAGGGGAGGCGCCGAAGCGCCTCCCCGGATGTTGCAGCAGGTGCTGCTACCAGGAGAACTTCACGCCCACGCGGAAATTCCGGGGCGGCTGGTAGGCCGATGGAGTGTTCCAGTAGGGGTTGAGGAGGTCCTCCTCGTTGTCGTGTTCCGGATCTTCCGAGTAGGTGTAGGTCTCGTCCACCGCGGTCGCCTTCTGGGTGTTGAACACGTTGAAGACGTCCAGGACGAAGGACAGATCGGTGCTGCCGAGGTTCATCGGGTACTCCAGGTGCAGGTCCAGCTGGTTGATGCTGGGCGTGCGGCCCCACTCACCACGGTTGCCGATGAAGCGCTCGTCGCCACCGTAGATCTCGTGGGAACCGAGCTTGGACACCGGGGCACCGGTCATGTAGTAGAAGTTGTAGCCCGCCACGAGGCCGAAGTTGAAGCGGTAGGAGCCGTACATCTTGAACTGCCACTTGTGGTCGTTGGGCAGCTTGCCGTAGGCGCCGTTGAGCAGGGAGGGCAGGTCGTACAGCGAGGTGATGTTCGGGTCCAGCTGGCCGTTGTCCTGCCGGAAGAGACCGCCGTAGTTACCCTTGCTCATGGACCACAGCAGCGAGGCGTACATCTGCCAGTTGTTGGAGAACCGCTTGTTGACGGCAAGCTCCAGGCCCCGGTAGATCCGGGAGGGATAGGGGAAGAACACGGGCTCTTCCAGCTCCTCGCCGGTCACGGGGTTCGTGTAGTACCAGCCGCCGGGGTTGGTGATGAAGTAGGTGTCGGCATCGTCCACCGAGATGTCCTCGATCACCCGGCCCAGGCGCCGGTAGATGCCCTTGAAGCTGACCGCCAGGTTGGTGGCCACCTCGTAGTCCACGCCGGCCACGTACTCCTCGGTGTACTGACCGTCGAGGCCCGCATCGGCCGCGGTGCCGCCGCCGAGGAGGAGGTGAAAGACCAGGCCGCCGGGATTGAAGGGCAGACCGGCCTGGCCGAGGGTGGGCAGGCCGTGGTTCTCGGGGTAGAGGTACAGGTAGAAGTCGTAGTTCTCGTTACCGAATGCGCGGACGTTGATGTCCAGCGGGATCGACTCGTAGAACTTGCCGTAGTGGGCGAACAGCTTGGAGCGCCCGTTGTGGGCGAAATCCCAGGTGAGGCCGATCCGGGGCTGGATCTGGTCCTGGAAGCTGAGCTTGATCTTCTGGGAGAGTCCGGGCCCCAGGGTCAGGTTGGAGCGGGGACCGGTGACCTTCGAGCTGTCGGCGCGCACGCCGAACTTCAGGGTGAAGTAGTCGGTGACCTTCCAGGAGTCCTGGATGAAGATCCCGGCCTCGTCGGTCTTGCCCTTGGAGTTCTGCTTGTAGTTGGAGTCCAGGTAGTCATAGAAGGCTTCTCCCGGCTCGCTGGGCCACTTCATCCTGGCGTAGCGGGCACCCTGCTTGGCGATCATCACGCCGGGGCCGCCACCGGCCGCGGTGCAGGGCGGGAAGCGGTCGAAGAAGGCGGGGCCCATGTTGGAGCCGAAGAACCAGTCACCACCGGCAGCCAGCGGAACACAGACCGCGCCGTCGGTGGGACCGGCCACGCGGGCCACGTCCTCGTACTCGTTCCAGTTCCACTGCACGCCCATCTTGAGCTCGTGAGCGTCACCGATGAACCAGGTGAACGCGGCGCGCGCCTGGTCGCGGCTCCGGAGGCCCTTGGACTGCACGAAGCCGGGGCCACCGAAGCGGACATAACCGCCAACGCCGCCGGTCCAGTAGCCGTCACGGTCGGCGAAGTACGGCGCGTCGTACTGCGGCTTGAAGGTCACGTCACGCTCGTGGTGACCGACCTTCATCTCGAGGATCATGTCCTCGGTGAGGATGCCGTTGTACGTCAGGCCGTAGTTGATGCCGCCCGACTTGTAGTCGTCGTAGTACATGTTGGTCTGCAGGCTGCTCGGGATATCCCCGGTCAGGTACTCGGGCGTCAGGAAGAACGAGGTGTAGTACCGGTTGTCGTGCGTGGCAGGGTCGCCGATGACGGTGGCGGTCAGCGAGTTGTTCTCGTTGAGCTGCCAGGTCAGCTTGCCCGTGTAGTAGTTGGTCATCCGCTCGGGGCTCATCTTGTTGGTGGTGATCAGCACTCTATTGTTGTTCTCATCTACCCTGAAGATGTCGCGCTCGAGCTCGTCCTTGCGGTAGTTGGGGTTGTAGGCCGCGAAGAACCACAGCTTGTCCCGGATGATCCGGCCACCGATGTCGAAGCCCACGTCCCAGTCCGTGTAGCCCTGGGTGGAGACACCGATGTTGGCGGGACGCTTGCCCTTGATGGCGAAGCCGTCGTCGGTGTAGTAGCCGAAGACCTCGCCGTGGAACTCGTTGGAACCGGACTTGGTGATCATGTTGACCACACCACCCAGCGCGCCACCGTACTCGGGCTCGTAACCACCGGTCTGGACCTGCATCTCCTGCACGAAGTTGATGGACATGCCGGTACCGGAGGTACCGAAGGCCGGGTCGGTGGTGTCCAGGTCGTCGATCACGTACCGGTTCTCGGCCGAGGACGCACCCGAGATCGAGGGGTTCCCGCGGAGGCCGCCCGGCACCGCGCCCGTGGCCAGGAAGGTCAGGGCGTTGAAGGTACGGGCCGTGGGCAGGTCGACGATGGTCTCCTGCGACAGGTTGGCACCCACCGTGGTGGAGGTGACGTCAACCACCGGCGCCTCGGAGGTGACCACCACCTCCTCGGTGAAGGCGGAGCGCAGGGTCACCTCGAGGGTGATGGTCTGGGCCACGCCGATCTTGATGTTCTCCTGCTCCACCCGCTGGAAGCTGGGGAGCGAGAAGACGGCCTTGTAGGTGCCGGGGGGCAGCAGGCTGAAACGGAACGTACCATCGGCGTCCGTCACGTCGCTCCGCGTGCCCTGCATGGCATCCGAGGACAGCACAACCGTCACGCCGGGAAGGGGCTGGTTGCCCTCATCCACCACGCGACCCTGGAGGCTGCCCTTTGTGGTCTGCGCCATGAGGCTGCCGGCGGCAAGCAGGCACACCAGCACGGCGATCACGAACTTTCCACGCATTTTCATACTCTTCCCTCCTTGGATTCCGATATTGAACACAACAGAGCCAAGATGACTTCCACGCATCCTGCTGTCGGATCCCTCCTTTCCCTTCAAAGACTCAATGCACCGCAAGGTGCAGCGATAGGACGAGCAATTCTACCGTCAGCACTCGCCGGCATGTCAAGGGTAGAGAAGCGAGAAATCCGCCCCTCTGTCCGGATTGCCGTGCGAGATGTCCGGAAAACCGGACATCATTCCAGTTCCACGAGAATCATTCCTGCTTCCACTGTCATCCCTGGCTCCACGTGGACCCGCGACACGGTACCCTCCCTCTCGGCGGCCAGCTCGTTCTCCATCTTCATGGCCTCCAGGACCACCAGCGGCTGGCCCGGCTCCACACGATCCCCCTCGGCCACCTTCACCGCCACCACTTTCCCCGGGATGGGCGCCTCGAGGCGCCCCGCCCCGGCCGCGGAGGCCTCCGCCCCGAGGCCGGTGGCCTCCACCGGCGTCATCACCTCCACGGTGAGGCTCGTTTCCAGGAGCGCCAGCCGCCACAGGGTCCTGCTCTCCCTCTGGCAGGCCACCGCATAGCTCGAGTTGTCGTCGAGGAACCGCAGGGAGGCCACGCTGCCGTCGAGCCGGAGGAGGTCCAGCTCCCTCGACTCGCCGTCCACCGTCACGTGCAGCCCCGCGGAGGTCCGTTCCACCTCCACCTCGTGATCGACACCGCCGTACCGCACCACCCACTTCATCGCGGAAACCTCCCGTGGAGCACCCTGAGCCCCTCCTCCCACCACCCGCTCCCGCCGGCATGCTCGAAGGGATCGCCGGAGAGGCTCCCCGCCTCCAGGGTCGCGAGGCACGCCGCGGCGATGATGGCCACACGCTCCGCCTCCGGGTCCCCCGTGGCGGTCAGCTCGGCGATCCGGTCCGAGGCCAGGAGCTCGTCCAGGTACGAGGTGTGGAACTCGGCCCTCTCGAACTCCGGCAGGCGGGCCAGGACCCGGAAGAGGGGCAGTGTCGTGGCGATCCCCGCGATGCAGTACTCGCCCAGGGCCCGCCGCAGCCGCCGGACCGCAGCCTCGCGATCCGGACCCCACACCACCAGCTTGGAGAGCATGGGGTCGTAGTCCAGCGGCACCACCGAGCCATCGAGCACGCCCGAATCCACCCGCACGCCCGGCCCACCCGGGCGCCTCAGGTAGGTGATCTTCCCGGGCGACGGGGCGAATCCCCTGAAGGGGTCCTCGGCGTAGACCCGGCACTCGATGGCGTGGCCCCGGGGACGGAGCTCCTCCTGGGTCCACGACAGTGGCTCGCCCAGGGCGATGCGGATCTGCTCCCGGACGAGGTCCACGCCATAGACCTCCTCGGTGACGGGGTGCTCCACCTGGAGGCGTGTGTTCATCTCGAGGAAGTACACCTTCCCCTCGGGGTCCAGCAGGAACTCCACCGTCCCCACCGAGCGGTACCCCGCCGCCCGCACCACGGCGAGCGCCGCGCGGAAGAGCTCCTCGCGGATCTCCGGGGTCACCACCGGCGAGGGGCATTCCTCCACCACCTTCTGGTGCCGCCGCTGGATGGAGCACTCGCGCTCCCCCACGGCCACGGCGTTGCCGTGGGTGTCGGCCGCCACCTGGACCTCCACGTGGCGGGGATGGATCACCAGGCGCTCCACGTAGACCCGGTCGTCACCGAAGTAGGCCGCGCCCTCCGACCGCGCGCGGTCGAAGGCGGCTTCCAGGTCCTCCATGCGGTCCACGCGGCGCATGCCCTTGCCCCCGCCGCCCGCCACGGCCTTCAGGAGGACCGGGAAGCCGTGCTCCCGGGCGAAGGCCTCGAGCTCCCCCAGGCTCCCGAGGGGCTCCAGGAGCCCCGGGATGAGCGGGGCCCCGGCCTCGGCAGCCAGGCGCCGCGACTCGGTCTTGGAGCCCATGAGCCGGATGGCCTCCGGAGGCGGCCCCACCCAGGTGAGGCCCGCCGCCTCCACCCTGCGGGCGAACTCCGCATTCTCCGCCAGGAAGCCGTACCCGGGATGAACGAGGTCGGCCCCGCTGTCCACCGCCGCGGCGATGACCCGGTCCATGTCCAGGTAGCTCTCCGCCGCGGCCGCAGGCCCCACGGGGTGCGCCTCGTCCGCCATGAGCACGTGGGGCGCGAGCCGGTCCACCTCGGAGTAGATGGCAACGGTGCCGATTCCCATCTCCCGGCACGCCCGGATGATCCGGACGGCGATCTCCCCCCGGTTGGCGATGAGCAGCTTCATAGCGGAATGTTCCCGTGTTTCTTGGTGGGCATGGTGTCCCGCTTGGTGGCCAGCGTGGCAAAGGCCCCGATGAGCTTGCGCCGCAGCAGGCGGGGGTGGATCACCTCGTCGATGTAGCCCCTCTCCGCCGCCACGAAGGGGTTGGCGAACTTCTCCTGGTAGACGCGGACGAGCCGGGCCCGCTCGGCCTCGGGGTCCTCCGCCGCCTCGATCTCCCTCCGGTAGAGGATGTTCACGGCCCCCTGGGGGCCCATGACGGCGATCTCCGCCGTGGGGAAGGCGAAGTTGAGGTCGGTGCGGATGTGCTTGGAGCCCATGACGCAGTAGGCGCCACCGTAGGCCTTGCGGGTGATCACCGTGACCTTGGGGACCGTGGCCTCGGCCAGCGCGAACAGCAGCTTGGCCCCGTTGCGGATGATGCCGCCCCACTCCTGGGCCGTCCCGGGCAGGAAGCCCGGCACGTCCTCCACGATCCACAGGGGGATGTTGAAGGCGTCGCAGAAGCGGACGAAGCGGGCCCCCTTGATGGAGGCGTTGATGTCCAGTGTGCCCGCGAGATGGGCGGGCTGGTTGGCCACCACCCCCACCGTGTGCCCGCCCAGCCTCACGAAGCCCACCACGATGTTCTTCGCGAAGTGCTCGTGCACCTCGAACAGCTCCCCGTCGTCCGCCGCCGCACGGATCACCTTCCGGATGTCGTAGGGCTTGTTGGGGTCCTCGGGCACCAGGCCGTCCAGTTCCGGGATCTCCCGGTCCGGCGGATCGTCCGTGGCCACGACCGGGGGCTTCTCCGCGTTGTTCGGGGGCAGGTAGGACAGCAGCCGCCGGATCTTGCCGAGGCACTCCGCGTCGGAGCCGGCCAGGAAGTGGGCCACGCCGGAGACCGAGTTGTGGGTCATGGCACCGCCCAGCTTCTCCTTGGTCACCTCCTCGTGGGTCACCGTCCTGATGACGTCCGGCCCCGTGACGAACATGTAGGAGGTCCCCTCCACCATCACCACGAAGTCGGTGATGGCCGGCGAGTAGACCGCACCCCCGGCGCAGGGACCCATGATGGCGGAGATCTGGGGCACCACACCCGAGGCGAGGGTGTTGCGGAGGAAGATGTCGGCGTACCCCGCCAGGGAGGCCACGCCCTCCTGGATCCGCGCCCCCCCCGAGTCGTTGAGGCCCACCACGGGAGCCCCCACCTTCATGGCCAGGTCCATGATCTTGCAGATCTTGGCCGCGTTGGTCTCGGACAGCGAGCCCCCGAAGACCGTGAAGTCCTGGGCGAAGACGAAGACGGGACGGCCGTCCACGCGGCCGTGCCCGCACACCACACCGTCGCCGGGGATCTTCTTCTCCTCCATGCCGAAGTCCGTGCACCGGTGCTCCACCAGGGCATCCATCTCCTCGAAGGTCCCCTCGTCCAGGAAGAGCTCCACCCTCTCCCTCGCGGTGAGCTTCCCCTGGGCGTGCTGGCGCTCGATGCGATCCTCGCCTCCGCCGCGCCGGTTGGCTGCGAGCCGCTGTTCGAGCCGTTGCACAACACCGTCTGCCATGCGTCACCCCCTCGCCAGAGACAGATTCATCCGGAATGGACGGCAGGGCATTGTAGCAGGAGAGGGCTGGGAGCAGGGGAGCAGGGGAACGATGGATTCACCTGGACCAGCCGCATCCACTTCTGGCATTCACACCAGAAGCGCCTCCTTCGTTTCACGTTTCACCTTTCACGTTTCACGAACGGGCGGGGGTGCAGGGGTGCAGGCCATGGACAGGTCCACGGTCACGGTCAGGGTCACGATCACGGTCAGGGTCACGATCACGGTCGGGGGCGGAGTCACGGTCAGGGGCGGGGACAGGGACGGGGACGGGATCATGCCCCGGACCACGGGCGGACGGGTGGGTGTCGCACGAAACCGCCGGGGCGCGGGCCTCCCCCTCGCCTCTGCTCCCCTGCCCCTCCGCTCTACCGGGCGAGCGACTTCCTCACATTCCGACGTCCTAACCAGCCAGACAGTCAGACTTCACCCTTCACCTCTTCTCTTCTCTTCACCGGGTGGGCGGGGGCTCCTTCGTTTCCCGTTTCACGTTTCACGTTTCACGATCCTGGGAGGCGCCATCGCTGGTGGTGTTCTCGCACGCCAGGCGACCGAGCCGGGAAAACGCCGCCGGCGATGGTGGATCGCGCCGCGCAGTCGAAGCATCGTGGATATTCCGGGTTAGGATGGCCGCGTGAGCCTGCCCACCCCTTCAGACCCTGCCTTCGACCCCCTCTGGCTGGAGGAGCTTGCCGGCCTCGTGCGTGAGCTCTCCCGGCGGACGCCCCGCCTGGTGGACCTCTACCTCGAGCGCAGGCTGGAGGCGCGGATCTCGAGGGAGCACGCCGGGACGGTGGGCACCGAGGTTCGGACGGAGGGGCTTGCCGCCAGGTGGCGGTCGGGGGCCGGGACCGTGATCGCCGCCCGGAGCGGCGTCACGCACGCCGTGGTCCGGGAGGTCCTGGGCAGGGCGTTCCGCCGCCTTGCCGTCCCCCAGCAGCGCGGCCTCCCGACGGCAGAGCTGGACCCTCCGCTGCACTGGCGCAAGTGGGCTGCCCGGACACTGGAGGGAACCACCCGCCTGCCCGGGATCTGGCTTCTCTCCCGCCGGGCCGTGGTGGTGAACGCCGGCGGCTGGCACGAGCTGCGGTCCCCAGACCTCCTCAGGGTCCGCCTGGAGGGTACGGCCCCCGCCGCGCTGCTTGCCGTGTGGAGTCATCCGCAGCTCGACGGGTGGATGGAGGAGCTCCTGGCCCCGCCCCCCCCGAAGCCCTGGGCTCCACCCTCCGGAACCCGCCTCCCGGTGATCCTCACCTCGGGCTCCGCCGGTGCCCTGGTCCACGAGCTGGCGGGTCACCTCCTGGAGTCGGACCTGGTGACCACCGGCATCTCCCCCATGGGCAACCTGGAGGGGGCCACCGTGGCGTCCGAGACCCTGACCATCCTGGACGACCCCACCGCCGGGGACCTGCCGGGGAGCTTCTCCTGCGACGACGAGGGGGTCGCCGCGCGGCCGGTGACCCTGGTGGACGGCGGGGTGCTCCGCTCCTGGATCTGCGACAGCGAGGGGGCCCGGGTGCTGGGCGCGCCGGCCGGCCGGGGGCGGCGGGCCACGTGGCAGCATCCGCCGGCCTCGCGGATGTCGAACCTCGTGGTGGCCCCGGGCGGGGCCGACCCGGAGGCCATGGAGCGCGACCTGTCCCATGGCCTCGTGGTCACCCGGGCCGGGGGCGCCACGGTGGACCCCGCCACGGGCACCTTCGTCCTGCGCGTGGAACGCGGATGGGAGGTCCGCGGCGGGCGGCGGCGCCGGCCCCTCGCGCCCGTCCACCTGGTGGGCTCGGGACTGGGGGTCCTGGCCTCCATCGACCCGGTCCTGGGGAACGACGCCTGCCCCGACTGGCGCCTGGGGTGGTGCGTCAAGGACGGGCTCGCCCTGCCCACGGGCACGCTGACACCGACCCTGCGGCTCACCGGCGTGGAGGTCCTGTGAGGCTCCCGCCCCGGAATCCCGTTCCGTTCCGCTCGGGACACGGTCCGGCCGGAGGCCCGTCGTGAGCCGTACCCCCTTCGACCTCCTGGACAGCCTCCAGTCGGGGGCCTCCGCGGCGCGGGAGCTGCTCCTCGGGTCCGGGGTGGCCCGCTGGGAGGTCTTCGCGAAGGCCTCGCTCACCACCACCTCCCTGGATCTCCGGGGCCGGCGCTCCGAGCTCTCCGCGGAGGAGATCGGCGTGGCCGTCCGGACCTGGGACGGCCGGCGGGCCGGCTTCGGTGCCGCGTCGGGCATGGAACCGGCCGCCGCCCGCCGGGCCGTGGACGGGTGCCTGGCGGCCCGGTGCGACGCCCCGAGGGACCCCCTGCCACCGCGCCGGCTCCTGGGCACCGCCGACCCTCCCCAGGGCGCGGAGGCACCGCCCCGCGGCTGGGCGGCCCACGTGGCCGGGGAGGTGGCCGCTGCCATCCACCGGCGGTCGGAGGGCCGGCTGCGGCCCTGCCGGCTGGCCGTCCACCACGGCACCTGGGGGTGGCTCCTGCTCACCGCCGAGGGCTTCGTGGCGGGCCACCAGGCCTGCAGCTCCTTCCTCGAGGTCGAGGTCACCGGGGAGCCCGGGATCCACGGCACGTGGCGGAGCTGGCAGTGGATCCCCTCGCCGGGGGAGTTCTCCGCCGAACGCGCCGCCGCGGCCGCCGTGGACCGTGCGCTGCTGGCCGGGCGACCCGCTCCGGTCCGGAGCGGGCTGGCGGACCTCCTGCTCCACGGGGAGGTGACCGCCCACCTCCTGGCCGCCCTGGAGCCCCTCCTGCTGGCCTCGCCCGGGGACGACGACCCCGTGGACCGGCTGGTGGATCGCTCCGGCCAGCTGGCCTCGCCGGTGCTCACCCTGGTGGACGACCGGTGCGGCACCTCCGGCCCGCTCCCGGCACCCTGCGACGGCGAGGGGCTGCCGGCCCGGCCCATCACCCTGCTGGACCACGGCGTTCCCCGGCATCGGGTGGCCTGCTACCGGGACGCCGTGGGCGCCGGCCTGAACCCCAACGGGGGCGCCCTCCGTCTCTCCTTCAGGGACCTTCCCGCCAGCGGTCTGGCCAACCTCTCGGTCGACACCTCGCTGGGGGTTCCCCCCTCCCGTTTGCTCGCCAGGGCCGGAAAGGCGTACTATCTGCTCCGCCTCGTGACGCCCGTGGAGGTCGACACGGGACGTGACGAGATCCGCCTGCTGGCCTCCGGGCTCTCCATGGACGGGGGCCGCCCCGGGGGCTGGCATCCGGTGGTGGAGGTCCGGGGGAGCCTCAGCCGGCTCCTCCGGGGCGTCGAGGCCGTGGGGACCGACCTGCACTGGTACCAGACGGCGGCGGGGTTCGTGGGAGCCCCCTCCCTGCTGGTCCTCCGGCAGCCGGTGACGGAAGGAGGCTGAGACCATGGAAGTCGGGATCCTGGGCCGCTCCATGAGCGGCAAGACCACACTGTTCAACCTGCTCACCGGCAGCGAGGAGGTCACCGGCGCCGGTGGCCGCGGCCGCTCCCACATGGGCATGGCCCGCGTGCCCGACGAACGGCTGGAGAAGCTCGCCGCGCTCTACTCCCCGAAGAAGACCACGCCCGCCACCGTCCGCTACGTGGACGTGCCGGCGCTGCCGGACGAGCACGGCCGCGAGGGCACCATGAACCTGGCGGAGCTCCGGACCATGGACGCCCTGATGGTGGTGCTGCGGGACTTCTCGAGCTCCGGCGTACCCCACCCCGACGGGTCGGTGGATCCCGTGCGGGACCTCGCGCACATCGAGGAGGAGTTCCTGCTGCAGGACCAGATGGTGGTGGAGAAGCGGCTCGAGCGCCTGGCGAAGGACCTGGCCAGGCGCAGGGACCCGGGCCTTGCCGCCGAGCAGCAGGTGCTCCGGAAGTGCCTGGAGGCGCTCGAGGCCGGCACGCCCCTGCGCGCCGCCGGCCTCGACGGGTCCGAGGTCCGGCGGCTCCGTGGCTTCACCTTCCTCTCGCTGAAGCCCATGCTCGTGGTGGTGAACGTGGACGAGGACCGGGTGGGCGAGGACCCCTTCGGCGAGGACCGCTGGGGGGAGTGGGTGGGCCGGCCGGGCCTGGGCTTCACCGCGGTCTCCGCCACCCTGGAGGGCGAGCTCGCCCGGATGGACGGACCCGACGCCGAGGAGCTCATGGCGGACCTCGGCATCACGGACCGGGCCCTGGACCGGGTGATCCGCGAGTCCTACCGGCTGCTGGGGCTCATCTCGTTCTTCACCGTGGGCGAGGACGAGTGCCGGGCGTGGTCCATCCGGCAGGGGACTCCCGCCGTGGAGGCCGCGGGCGTGATCCACTCGGACATCCAGCGCGGGTTCATCCGCGCCGAGGTGGTCCGGTGGGACGAGCTGCTCGAGGCCGGCTCCATGGCCGCCTGCCGCCAGAAGGGAACCCTCCGCCTGGAGGGCAAGGCCTACGCCGTCCAGGACGGCGACGTGGTCCACTTCCGGTTCAACATCTGACCCCGGGCCCGGGACCCGGCCGGCGGGGATCGCACGCCACGGCACCCCCGGAAGGGGGCCGGCCCGGACTGTTCAGGAGGGTTCGCAGCGAGCGGCGCGAGGCGCCGTCGCCGGTGGCGTTCTCGCACGGCGAGGGAGCGAAGGCGTGCCTGCGGCACGTGGAGCAACCGGGTCGAGAAAACCCCGCCAGGAATGGTGGATCGCGCCGCACAGCCGAAACATCGTGAACGATCCGGGCTAGTGCTCGTCCTCCTTCGTGGTCCCCGCGGGCGTCGGCACCGGCGATACCTTCGGGGGATGCTTCAGGGGCGGCGGCATGCTGGCGGCCGAGGAGCCCGGGGGGCTCGCAGTGGGGATCGGCGGTACCCGGGGCACACGGCGCATGGGGGGCCGCGGCGTGGGTCGCGCCGACCCGGAGACTCCCGTGGCGGCCGGCTTCACGGGAGCGGGCGTGGCCCGGACCCCCGGCTGCACCGTCGTGTGGGAACCCGCCGTGGGCCGCGCCCCACCCCGGGGGGCGGCGGGGGCAGCGGCGTTCTTCTCGGCGGACACCGCGGACTCCGCCTGGAGCTTCCCGGGCTTCAGCAGCTCCATGGGAAGCGTGGTCTTGAAGCCCTCCGCCTCGCTCGTCCGGAGGAAGGCGCCCAGCTGGAGGCGAGACTGGAGCACGGCAGGGTTCACCTTCGGGTCGGCGAGGGCCGGTGCGTACTTGAAGGCCTTGCGGTAGTGGTGGAGCGCATCGGAGGTGGACCCGCTCTGCTCCTCCGCGAGGCCCAGGTAGAAGTTGCACCACCCGTGCCCCTTGAAGATCTTCAGGCACTTCCGGTAGGCCTTCTTCGCCTTCTTCAGCTCGCCGAGGGAATGGTGGACCATCCCGGCGCGGAACCAGGCCTCGTAGAGTGCAGGATCCAGATCAATTGCAGCCTGGAACACTCGGAGAGCATCCCGTGGAAAATTCCGGTCAAACAGCAGTGTTCCAAGGTCGATCATTTCCTCGGAGGTCGCCTCGCATCCTACAACCTTGTCCCAATATTCCAGAACAAGCCTGTCCTCGGGACTGGCAGGATTCATGAAGTGAAGGAAAACCAGCTGATGATTCTCACCACCAACGATATATGGACACGGTGTCGGTGTGGGCGACGGTATTTCCGTTGAGCCATGGTCTCCCAGAGTGGCACCGTGAATCTCTCGAAAAGATAGTGGAAAGAATACCAGTACCAGCCCTGCGATCACCAGGATCCCCGTGGAAGCTCTCACGTTCACCTCGTCTCCCCTTTCCTCGCCCGGGCGGCAAGCCGCACCTTGTCACCGCTGACCACCACGTCCAGCTCCACGGGCCGCCCGAGCTGCTGCTCCACCCGCTCACGCTGCCGCTCCACACGCCGCTCGAACGCCTCGCGGCCCACCGTCACATCCCTCCCGAGGCGTCGCATCTCGGCCACGTACCGATCGTAGAGGGAGGCGCCGGTACCACCCCCTTGTACGGAACGGCCCCGCGGGGCGTCGCCCCTCCGGGCACCCGGTCGCCGCCAGACCCCGCTGCGCCGCCCCTCCTCGCGCTCCCTGAGCTGCCGTTCCCAGAGCTGGTTGTAGGTGGCGAAGCGGTGCTGGAGCTGCTGGAGACGGAACTGGGCGGCACTGCCCTGGATGCCACGCTCGAAGAGCCGGCGGATGCGCCGGGAGAGCTCCAGGCGTTCGTTCTGGGGAGGGAGACGGCGGTCCCTGGAGAAGAACCGCTCCCACTCCAGGATCAGGACCTGGAGCTCCTTCTCGAGCTGGATCACCACCGCCTCGCTGTCCATCGGCCTCCCTCCACCCGGGCGCCGCACCGGGCAACCCCGGCCATCGCGCCGTGACCCGGCCGCCCTCGCGACCTCACGTGGCGGTTCTTCCGGGCTAGAATGGCGCCATGACGTCGCCATTGTACCGTCGGCTCCCCGCCATGCACCAGCTCCTGGAGGCGCCCTGGCTCCGGGAGGCCGCGGCACGGCACGGGCGCCGTGCCACCACGGCCGCCTGCCAGGAGGCCCTGACGGCCCTCCGCGCCCGGATCGCCTCCGGGGAGCTCCGTTCCGCCTCCGAGGTGGACGCCGCGTGCGCGGAGCTGCCCCGGGCGATCGCCGCGGAGCTCGACGCGCCCCACCGGCACCCCTACACGGGTGTCCTCAACGCCACGGGCGTGCTCCTCCACACGAACCTGGGCCGTGCGCCCCTCCCGTGGCCGCCCCCCGGGGAGCTCGAGGGCTACCTGGCGCTGGAGTACGAGCTGGTGGAGGGCCACAGGGGGCAGCGGCTGGACCCGATCCGGAGGCGCCTGGCCGAGGCCTTCGGCGCCGAGGCCGGCGTGATGGTCAACAACAACGCGTCCGCGGTGCTGCTGTTGCTCGCCGCCCATGCCGCCGGCCGCGAGGTGATCGTCTCCCGCGGGCAGCTCATCGAGATCGGCGGCTCCTTCCGGCTCCCCGACGTGATGGCCGCCTCCGGGGCCCGCATGGTGGAGGTGGGCTGCACCAACCGGACCCACCTGCGGGACTACGAGGCCGCGCTCGGGGAGGGGACCGCCGCCATCCTGGTGGCCCACCGCTCCAACTTCCGGATCGAGGGTTTCACCACCGAGCCGTCCCTGGAGGAGCTGGCCGCGCTCGCCCACGCCCATGACCTGCCCCTCTTCATGGACCAGGGCTCCGGCGCCATCCACGACCTCGGCCGCTGGGGCCTGCCCCACGAGCCCACCGTGCAGGAGATCCTCGCCGCCGGCGCCGACGTGGTGTGCTTCTCCGGCGACAAGCTGCTGGGTGGCCCCCAGGCGGGGATCCTGGTGGGGGCGAGGCGCTGGGTGGAGCCCCTGGCCCGCCACCCCATGTTCCGGGCGCTCCGGCCCGACAAGACGGCCCTGGTCTGGATGGAACGGGTGCTGGCGGACCACTGGGAGGGCCGCCTGGACGAGGTCCCCCTCTACCGGATGCTGTCCCTCTCCGTGGACGAGCTGAGACGCCGGGCCCGCCGCCTGGTCCGCAGGCTCCGCGCCGCCGGGCTCGACGCCCGTGCGGAGGCCACCACGGCGGCCCTGGGCGGGGGAACCACGCCGGGTGCCGGGATCCCCTCCTTCGGTGTGGTCCTCCCCGGCGGGGAGCGGCTGGCCGCGGCCCTCCGGGCGGTGCGACCCCCCGTGGTGGCGCGGGTCGAGGAGCGGGGGGTGGTGCTGGACCTGCGCACCGTGCCGCCCGGCTCGGACCGGACCCTGGAGACCGCGGTCCTCGCCGCTCAGGGAAGCATGAACCAGGACCAGAGCCAGGACGGCGCGTAGAGCCAGACCAGGACCCCCATGCCAAGGAAGGTCCCGAAGGGCAGCGCCGTCCGGGCGTTCCCACGGCCCGCGGCCACCAGGCCCAGGCCCACCAGCGCGCCGGCCACGGCCCCCAGGATGAGCACCATCAGCATCCCCTGGACGCCCACCACCGCGCCGATGGCCCCCAGGTACTTCACGTCCCCCCAGCCCATGCCCTCGATGCCGCGGAGCTTCTTGTAGACCACGATGATGAGGGCCGGGATCGCCGCCCCCACCACCGCCCCGAGAATGGACTCCACCGGCGTGGCGAGGCCCCCGGCGAAGGAGAAGGCCAGCCCGGCGGCGAGGGAGGGCAGGGTCATGACATCCGGCAGGAGCTGGTGCTCCAGGTCGATGAGCGCCAGCGCCACGGTGATCCAGCCGAAGAGCGCCGCCTCGAGACCCGCCACCCCCACGCCCCACCGGAGCACCGTGAGCACCCCCACCAGCCCCCCTGCCAGCTCCACCAGCGGGTAGCGGACGGGAATGGGCTCGCCGCAGTCCCGGCACCGGGCCCGGAGCAGGATCCAGGAGAGGATGGGGACGTTGTCGTACCACCGGATGGGCGTGCCGCAGCGGGGGCAGCGGGAGCCGGGCTTCACGATGGACTCCCGCCGGGGGACCCGGTGGATGAGCACGTTGAGGAAGCTCCCCACCACCGCCCCGAGGGCGAAGGCCACGGCGATCAGGAACGACTGCGGGACACCAGCCACCGGTAGAGCTCCTCCTGCCGCCGCACCATACCATCGATGTCGAACTCGGCGAGGTCCCGCTCCGCCGAGGCCAGCCGCCCCCGGAGCCCCCCGTCCTCCAGCAGCCGCACCACCCGGTCGGCGAAGCCCTCCACGTCCCCAGGCGCCACCAGGAAGCCGTTGACGCCGTCCTCCAGCACCTCGGGGGTCCCGTCCACCGCGGAGGCCACCACGGGCACACCCGCGGCCACGGCCTCCACCACGGCCCGGGGCAGCCCCTCGTGCCGCGAGGTGAGCACGGCCACGTCGGTGGCGGCCAGCACGGCGGGAACGTCCTCCAGCCACCCGGGCAGGAGCAGGCGATCCGCGATCCCCAGCCGGGCGGCGAGGGCCTCCACCTCCCCCCGGAGCGGGCCGTCCCCCGCCATGAGGAAACGCGCCGCCGGCACCCGCCGTCCCACCACGCCCGCCATGCGCACGAAGTCCAGGGGCGCCTTCTGGGGCTTGAAGTTGCCCACCTGGGTCACCAGGAGCGCCTCCCGGGGCACCCCGAGCGCCTCCCGGAGCTCCGCCCCGCCGCCGGCCCCCCGGTAGCGTTCCAGGGCGATGCCCGAGCGGATCACCGTGCAGCGCTCCTCCCCGAAGAGGCCCAGCTCCACGCCCCGCCGGAGGTTGGCGCGGGAGACCGCGATGAAGTGGTGGGTCCAGCGGGAGGCCAGCCGCTCCAGGCCCAGGAAGAGGGCCCGAACGGGAGCCGGCTGCAACGGCGTGAAGCCGAAACCGTGCACCGAGTGGACCACCACCGGCACCCCCTCGCGGCGGGCCGCCAGCCGGCCCAGGATGCCGGCCTTGGAGGAATGGGTGTGCACGATGTGGGGCCCTTCGGCCCGGATCACCCGCTGCAGGGCCCGCACCGCGCGGAGGTCCTCCCGGGGCCGGACGGGGCGGACCAGCTCCGGCACGGGGTGGAGGGCCACGCCCTCCAGCGCCTCCGCCTCGCCGTCCAGGAGGTCGCCGGGTCCCCAGGCCAGTGAGGGCGCGAAGGCCTCCCGGTCCAGGTGGCCCACCGTGTACAGGGTGTTCCGCTGGGCGCCCCCCAGCTCCAGCCGGGTGATCACGTGGAGCACCCGGATCGGGCCGCTCATGGCCCCGCGTCCCCGAACACCCGCCGGGCGGCGCCGAGCCCGTCGAGGATGGCGTCCTCCATGGCCGAGTAGGTCCAGCGGGCCCAGCGCCCCGCCGTCACGACGCCCCGACCCGCGAGGTAGGGTTCGACGACGGCCAGGGCCCCGGCCCGGTGGTGGTCGAAGACCACGTAGGCCGGATCCAGCACGGCCAGCCGGCGCACCCGGACCCGGGCCGGCTCCAGGTACCCCGCCGCCGCCAGGGCCGCCTCCGCCGCCACGGCCGCCGCCTCCGGCTCGCCGCCCTCCGCGTCCAGGCTCAGCTCGATGGAGACCGTGTGGCAGCCCTCGGGGGCCACCCGCCCGTGGTTCGAGGGGAAGCCCACGCGGTAGAAGGGCAGCTCCGGATCGGGAAAGTACAGCCAGTGCTGGTCCGTGGGCGCGTCGCCCTGCACGCCCAGGGCCACGTTGAGCACCCGGACCCACCGCAGGGCGCGGCGGGCCGCCGCCACCTCCTCCGGGAGCCCGTCCACCACCAGGTCCAGCAGCCGCGGCAGGGGGATGGTGGCGACCAGCCGCTCCCAGTGGAAGCGCTCCCCGGAGGCCGTCTCCACCCAGTGCTCGCCCGTGTGGACGGCCATCACCTCCGCCTCCAGCCGGAGGCCGCGCACCCGTCCCGCGACGGCGTCGGGCAGCAGGCGGATCCCGCCCTCCGCGGGGTAGCGGAAGGTGGCGTTGTAGCCCACGCGGCCGTGGTGCAGGCCCAGCGCCCCGTCCACCACGTCCTCCAGGGGGGGCTTCGGGACGTAGCGGCCCACCCAGTCCACGGAGAGCTCCTCGGGCTCCGCCCGGTAGAGCTTGGCGTTGTAGGGGAAGAAGAAGTGCCGTGCGAGGCCCTCCCCGAAGCGGTCGAGCACCCACTCCCGGAAGTCGGCCGGCTCTGCGTCGTCATGCCCGCACCAGGCCCGGACGAAGCCCAGCAGGCAGTCCCGCCGGACCTCGTCCGAGAGACCCCAGGTGTTGATCTGGACCGGGTAGGGGGTCACGTGGCCCCCGATCACCACCGCGGCCCGCCGCTCGTGCTCCACCAGGCCGTCCCAGACCCCCAGCCCGCGGAGCAGCTCCCGGGTCTCCTCCCGGGCCACGTGGAGCAGGTGGCCCGTCAGGTCGAAGGTGAACCCCCCCTCGCTGAAGGACCGGCAGGCCCCGCCCGCCTCCGCCTCGCGCTCCAGCACCACGGGCTCCCCGCCGGCCCGCTCCAGGGACCACGCGGCCGCGAGGCCCGCGAGCCCGCCGCCCAGGATCACGGTCCGGCTCACGGGCGCTCCATGGGCACGCGGGCCAGCCAGGCCAGGAGGCCCAGGACCACCACGCCCGTGGCGGCGCTCACCCACAGCGTCGTCACCGGGTCCATCCACAGGATCGCGAACCCCACACCGCCCAGCACGATCGCCGCGGCGTACGTCACCAGCACGGTCCTGGCCGTGGAACCCCCCAGCCGCTTCCGGAGCCGCAGCGGGAAGTGGTCCGGGCTCCCGTGGTAGATCCGCCGTCCCGCCCTGAGCCGCAGCACGCTCACGTAGGCCGTGTCCACGATGGGCAGCGCCAGGATGTACAGGGGGGCGAGCCAGCCCAGGGGGTTGTGGCGGGTGTAGTCCATCACCATGGCCAGCGCCCCCAGGGTGAGCCCCACGAAGAGGCTCCCGCAGTCCCCCAGGTAGATGGAGGCCGGGGGGAAGTTGAACTTCAGGAAGCCCAGGAGCGCCCCGATGAGCACCACCGTGAAGGCCGCCACCGTCCAGCGCCCGTTGGTGGCCGCCACCGCCAGCAGGAAGATGCCCGCGATGATCCCCAGGCCGCCAGCCAGCCCGTCCATGATGTCCATCAGGTTGAAGGCGTTCGACATCCCCACGAGCCAGATGACGGTCAGCGCCAGGCGCGCCCACCAGGGCAGGATCACCACGTGGACCATCACCCCGGACTTGAGCAGCACGAAGACCGCCACCACCTGGCCCACCACCTTGGAAAAGGGCGTGAGCACCCCGAAGTCGTCGATGAGCCCCAGCGTGGCGGCGATGGTCCCCGACAGGAGCAGCGCCAGCACCTCCACGTCGAAGTCCACCACCATGCCCAGGGCCAGGAGGAAGGCGACGAACACCGCGAGCCCCCCGAGGTAGGGCACCGGCTCCCGCTGGGTCTTGAGGTTGCCGTCGGGGGCGTCCACCACGCCGAAGGCCAGGGCGGCCCGCCGCGCCACCGGAACACCGGCGAGTGACAGCAGGTAGGCCAGGGCCAGACCGAGGACGAGGCGGATCAGCATGGCAACTCCCGGAGGCGCCGCCGCGGCAGCCGTCCCCGGCGACACCACTCCCGGAGCACCAGCGGCTCCCGCCGTGCCAGGTACCACAGGAGCGCCGGCCGCCGGATCGCTCCCAGGCTCGTGGCGGCGAGCTCCCACCCCAAGAGTAGGGGCAGCCGCAGCAGGAGATCAAGGGCGTGGAGGTTGCGGGCCAGGGTCATCCAGCGGTTGGTGAGCACGCAGGCCTCGAGCTCCACCGGCCGCCGCCACCGGAGGGGCCCGCGCCCCGGCGCCGCTCCCGCGCCCCGTCCATGCACCGCCACGGACGACGGGCAGGCCCACACCTCCCACCCCGCGTTGTTCAGCCGCCACCCGAGCTCCAGGTCCTCCCAGAAGCAGAAGAAGTGCTCCGCCCAGGCCCGCCCGTCCACCGCCACGGCCTCCAGCGCCTCGCGCCGGAACACCGCCAGCGCCCCGCAGGCCGCCAGCACCGGCCGCTCCTCCAGGAGCTCCGGTGCGAGCGGCTCCCCGTAGCCGCGGTCCCGCACCTCCAGGACCCACCGGCTCAGGCACTGACCCACGGAATCCACCGTCTCGCCGTCCGGGCGCATGAGGCGGGGCGCCACGCCGCCCGCCCGGGGATGCCGGCCGAGACAGGCCACCGCCTCGGCGAGGCAGCCCGGCCCCACCACAACGTCCGGGTTCAGGAAGGCCACCACCTCCACCCCGCCCGCCGCCGCGAGACCCCGGTCGCAGCCCCCCGCGAAGCCCGTGTTCTCCTCCAGTGCCAGCAGCTCGACCCGGCCCCCGAAGCGCTCCCGGACCAGCGTGGCCGAGCCGTCGGAGGAGGCGTTGTCCACCACGATCACCCGGGGCCGGGGCTCCTGGGCCAGCAGCGCCTCCAGGCAGGCGGGAAGGTCACGCCGGGAGTCGAAGGAGATCACGATCGCGGCGGTGCTCATCGGAGCCCTTCCAGAACAGGGGCAAAACGCTCCGGTAGGAGGCGGAGCCGGTCGTAGAAACCAGTCTCCGGTGGGTAAAAATACCTGAACCTGCGCACGAGAGCCGCCACGGCCTCCTCTTCAATGGGACCAGTCCGCTCGAACACGAGCACCTTCACCCCACCCTCGAGTACAAATGCGACGCGGTGCATGGAGAAAGCCCGGCCAATGTCCCGTCCTTCCAGCAGGCTGTCCCTCGGAAAGAGAATGACCCTCTGGTCCTCTGGCCGGAGGTGGATCAGGGGTGGCACGGTGACCAGAATGTACCGGGACATCAGAAGCAAGACGGGAAACCCATCCCTGAGGTCCACGTTGGCTGTGGGTAGGATCTTTCCGGGCGAGTAGTAACTCCAGTGGCGCGATCGGTTCGCCCACCGGAGGACGTCGTCACAGAGCACCCCGGAACTCGAGAGCACGGAGATCTGGCCCGGTGCCCGGCGCTCCAAGGCGTCGAGAAACGCAAGGAGACGAGCAAACTCGCCCAGATCGTCCCGCACCTCCGGCAGGTACCGTGTGTCCGAGGTCAAGGGGCCGAGTGCCATTGCCAGCCCCTGGAGAGGTGGCAGGATCACCATCGCCGCGAAGAGACCAGCCAAGGCCAGTGCAGTGCAGTGGCCCCCAAGGCGACCTTTCGGAATCCGGGCAAAGAGCGCATCCACCGAGCCATCGGAACCGCGACAAGAAGGGCCCCACCCGGGAGGCACAGGAGCCAGTGGTGTGCATCAGGATTCTGAAGGACCCGAAGTAGGGTCACCGGTAACACCGTCATCACTGTCACAAGGATCATCGGACGCCGTGGCCCCTTCCAATGCCACGCGACGGCGCCAGTCACTGCGGTAACGAGGGGAAGCGCACCCCAGAATGCGAGGTTCTCCCGAAGGAAGTGGTACAGCCCACCACCCTCGCGGTACGGTGTGAACTCCTCTAGAAAATGGACATTCGCGATCCCAATCAAGCGGGGACCTGCAAGCGCCATCAACACGATCCCCAGAGAGGCACTGGCAAGGGCTGTATGCCGAGCGGCCCGACGGCCAATCCAGGGCTGATTCTCGCGCCAGCTCCGGAGAAGCTTCCACCCCAGTTCCACCACAATGAAGAGTGCCAGCGCCAGGCTCCAGAAGCCCCACCAGCGCCTGAAGAGAAACACCAAAGCACAGGCCGCCCCGACAGCCGCAGCCTCCCACGGCTTCCACTTCTCCTCTGGCCTCCGGCCCGCCAGGTACAAGGGCCCCAACGCCAGCACCACGCCTCCCACGCCCGGATAGCCCTTCAGGACGGTCCCCACAGCCGGCAAGGCCAACAGGATGGCGACTGCGGCCCCAGTCGACGCATCCGGCCAGCCGCTCCCGCTCCACTCCCGGGTCACGATTACAAGGAAGATGACGGCAGGAACGAGGTAGAAACCTACCAGTGCAGCAATGTAGGCGAGGCGGCTTTCCCCAGCGACGATCATCCACGCGCCCACAGGTGCTGCCGGCAAGAGGTTGAGCTCCTCCGAAGCTACCGACCGCGCGAGCTCCCGCCAGGCCTTCATGGGGTCCTCTTTCAACATCTCCGAGAACGTGATGGACCTCTCCCAGTACCCGATCTGGTCCCAGTAGTAAAGGGTGCGCTCAGAGCGGACCCACAGTGCGGCCCCTCCTTCGAGGAGGCCCCACAGGAGAAGCACGGCCACAAGCCCACCAGCACTGCGCCAGTGGGTTGTATTCCGAAGACCCGAAGGCTGTGGAGGGCGCCCCTCCCTGGCCACTGACAGGCATCCGACAGGCGAATCCATCGTTCGAGCATACCGCGCTCCCCCGGACCCCGCACGGTGCCCCGGAGATCTCCCTCACAGACGGTGTCCACCCGGGTGAAGTGACGCACCGGAACAGACCCTGTCGAACCCAGGCTCAGCCGCTGATTTCCCGCCACAGCGCGAGGTGGGCCCGGGCCGAGCGCTCCCAGGTGAAGGCCGCCGCGTGTTCCACCGCCCGCCGCCGCAGCTCCTCCCGGTGGGCGGAGTCCCCGAGCACCCGCTCCAGCGCCCCGGCCAGCGCCTCGCGGTCCCCGGACGCGAAGAGTTCCACCGCGGGCGCGAAGTGCTCCACGTGCACCGGGATGTCCGAGGCCACCACCGCGGCCCCCGAGGCCAGCGCCTCCAGCAGCGGCAGGTCGAAGCCCTCGCCCCGGGAGGGGCTCAGCACGGCCTCGGCCCCCGCGTGGAGCGCCGGCAGCTCACCGTCGGACACGAATCCGGGGCGGACCACCCACGCCGGGGGGTCCTCGAGAGCCGCCACGCGCGCTCTGTCCGGCCCCACCAGCAGCAGCACCAGCTCCGGCCACCGCTCCCTCAGGGCCTCCACCGCCCACAGCACCAGGTCGATCCCGCGCCGCGGCTCCACCGCCCCCACCTGGAGCAGGTACGGCCGCCCCCCCGCCCACCGCTCGCGGGCCGCCATGGTGGCGGCGCCGTCCACCGGGTGGAACACCGCGTGATCCACCGCGTGGGGGATCACCCTGATCCGGTCCCGGGGAACACCGCAGAGGGCCTCGATCCGCTCCCGGACCGCCTCCGCGTCCGTGACCACCGCCGCCGCCTTCCGGGCCGTCACGGGTGTCAGCCACCGGATCGGGCTCGCCCACGAACGGGGAAACCACTCGGGATGTTCGAGGATCAGCACGTCGTGGATGGCCACCGTCACGGCACACCGCGGCATGAGCGGCCCGTAATAGAAGGGGCAGTGGAGCACGTCATAGCCTCTTCCCGAGGCTCGCTGGAGACTCCACAGGGTCCAGAATAGTGTGCTTCCGATGTCCCCCCGGGGCCGGAGTAACTCCACGTTCTCAGCACCCTCCCCCAAGCCATCAAGCCCTCCGAGGAGTCCCCCCACATACCGGCCCACTCCTCCCTGAGGACCAACGACCCTGCCATCCACCGCGATTCTCACCCGCGTCCCCTCTTCCGATGGGCCGCCATCGCTTCCCGGAGCAACGCTGTGATCCGCCGGACCATGGCGGTAGCCGTGAACTCCCGCACCCATCGTTCCCTCGCAGCCTTCCCCATGGTCTCGCGCCGGACGGGATCGGCCGACAGGCTTGCCACGGCTCCGACCCACCGGTCCACGTCGTCCGTGGGCAAGAGTAGCCCCTCGAAACCTTCCGTGATGGCTTCCGGAATCCCCCCCACCGGGCTGGCGATCACCGGGACGCCGCAGGCCATTGCCTCAAGAACCACAAGGGGAAGGCCTTCTGCGAGCGAGGGTACGAGAAGCATGTCGGCCCGATGCAGCCAGCCACCGACATGGGATGTCCACGGCCACACCTCCACGTACCCCCGCCGTTCCCGCCGTGGGCCACCGACCCACACGAAGCGAGCGGACGTTTTCCACATCCGCTCCGCGAGCTCGCAGAAGAGAGGGAAGCCCTTTCTTTCCTCCGGGGAGCCCAGTCCAAGGATCAGAGCCCTACCACTTTTCTCCTCCAGAAACATGATTTCCTCGTCCGGCAAGTATGGTGAGGGCTCCTCGACACCCATGTGGAGATGGCCGATCGTGCCACTTGCAAGACCCCAACGTGCCTCAAGGGCCCGGGCACCGGCCCGGCTCACCGCGAGCCAGCAGCTGGCCTTCCGGTCGAGCCAGGCGTAAAGGCGGTTTCTCGTGGGTGTTCCCAGGGGCTGGTATTCAGGGAGGTGCTCGAGCACCACGGTCGGCCACCGCCTGGACGCCAGGGCCGCCAGAATTGCCAACTCGCCAGGCGCACAGGCATGGATGACGAGGGCATCCGGTTCGAATCGTCCCAGGGTCCGGTACAGCCCACCGAGAACCAGGGGGGCAAGGTTGCCTCGAACTGCCCGCTCCTCCCAGAGCACTCCTCCGATGGAAATGGATGGCCGCGTCCCCGGCCCGGAAATCACCAGGAACTCGTCGCCGGGTTCCCGGTGCCTTGCCAGGGTCTCCAGCACCCTGATGACCCCGCCCCGGACCCGGGCCATGGTGACGTGGGCAATTCTCATAGGTACCGTCCACCGGCCCCCTCTAGCCTGCTGCTCCCCAAGATATCCATCACAGATCTTTCAGCTAGTGCATTCCAACTATCGAGTTGGGCATCCGTACGATGCCGAGGCACATCATGAACCAGTGATCAGTGTACGTTACTAAGGCAGACGAAACCCACCAGACCGAGTCGCCAAGGCTCCGATGGCCAGTCATCGGTGCAAGAACGCCCCGGCAATCTTGAGATTGCCAGTCGTCCGTGTCGGGATGCTTTCC
>Ga0256835_1000141_pt1 | contig 58160 bp, 50 predicted proteins | sample PIR30metaG_FD_185972 | JGI IMG/M metagenome (GOLD analysis project Ga0256835, IMG submission 185972) | Hydrothermal vent microbial communities from East Pacific Rise, Pacific Ocean - PIR-30 | ecosystem: Environmental > Aquatic > Marine > Hydrothermal vents | place: Pacific Ocean: East Pacific...
GTCCCGCCCCCGACCCGCGGGAAGCTCCCCAGAGAGTTGTAGAGGGAACTTTTCCGAACCCGATCCAATGATATCAACCACTTACGCTCGTAACTGTCGAACTTGGGGGACCTGGTCGGGATCGCGGGATCGCGACGGTTCTCGAGCCTGGAAGCGCTGCAGCATAGCATTTCCCGGACGCGGCGCTCAGATACCGGGGCACGCACCTGCCGTCTCGCGTCATCGCGCACCGGAACGAGCGTGGCAGCACCATCACGTCCGACGTCTCGATCCGTGAAATACAGCAGCCCCTGGGGTGCCATCCCCCATGACCAACCTCCGTTGAGCCCTTGAGCTCGTCTTCTTGCAGACACCACGGTACCAGGCCGGAGGGATCGACCTTCTCATCCCATTCCTGACACGGTCCGGCGCACCGATCTGACCGCGTTGCAGCGGCAATACTTCAAGGCCTTGAACGTGTCCCCTCCACGACCCTCCGCGGCACCGCAGGCGAGAGGCGTGCCAGGATCTCGTAGTTGATGGTCCCGGACAGGGAGGCCAGCTCCTCGGCCGTCACGGCCTCGGCACCCTCGCGACCGAGGAGCACCACGGGATCACCCACCCGGACCCCGGGAATGTCGGTCACGTCCACCATCATGATGTTCATGCAGACCCGCCCCACCACGGGTGCGGGCACCCCCTGCACGAGCACCCTCGCCCGGTTGCCCAGCGCACGGGGGTAGCCATCCGCGTATCCCACGGGGAGCACCGCCAGCACCGTGTCGCGCAGGGCCCGCCACGACCGCCCGTAGCCCACCGTCTCGCCCGCGGGCACGCGCTTCACCTGCCCGACCACGGTACGCCACGTCAGCACCGGCTCGAGCTCCAGCGCCTCCGTGCCATGCTCCAGCATCCAGGACAGCCGGGTCTCCCGCGAGGGCCAGTGACCGTACAGGGAGATCCCCACCCGGGCCAGCGTGAAGTCGGCATCCCGGAAGAGGAGGGCTGCCGCCGAGCACGCCGAATGGATCCAGGGGGGCCTGTGGCCGAGGGCCCGCTCCGTCACCTCGATGGCTCCACGGAATCTCTCGAGCTGTTCCCTGGCGAAATCGTGCTCCAGGGTGTCCTCGATGTTGGCGAAGTGCATGGCCACGCCAGCCACCTGGAGACCGGCCCTCTGCACTGCGGTACACAACTCCGGAATATTCTCGGAGCGGACCCCCTGCCGGTTGGTTCCCGTCTCCACCTTGAGGTGGACAGGAATTGCCACGCCTCTTTCCTGCCTCAATTCACCGAGCCAGGTCACGACCTCGACGGACGAGACCACGAGATGACATCCGTCGTCCAGGAGACGGAGTTGTTCCGGCATGGCGAAGCCCATGACGAGGATGGGTTTTGCGACCCCGAGCGCACGGATTGCCGCCGCCTCTTCCGGGGTATGGACGGCCAGCCAGTCCACCAGCTCCGAGACCACCTGCACGACCTCGGAAAGCCCGTGACCATAGGCGTTGGCCTTGACGACAGCAGCCAGCCTCGTGGCCGGTGTCAGGACACCCCGGAGGACGGAAATATTGTGCCTCAGGGCCCTGGCGCTCACATCCATCTGCTGCATTACCCATCCCCCAGATCACGGAAAGTCTATCACGCGGCATGGACGGACAGACCGGAAGCCAATCCGTTGCGTACCGATCCCTTCTGGTCCGGAAGACGATCCGACCTGCTGTCCGATATCTCCGTCACATCAGTCCCAGGAGTGATCTACAAACTCTGCAAACTCGAATGGAAACAGCGTTCTCTTCCCGATTCGTATTGTGATGTGAAAGATCAAGCCAATCAATCTTGACTCCAGGGGCTCGAGCTGGTATTCTTGGAGTTCCTGAGAATGGAGGTGACAGATGCCATTTGAACGATTCATCCCGAAACCTGACGCTCAGGCCAAACCGAAGGTATCGATCCGGCCAAGCGGCCTCATTTCATTCGACGCAACGGCAGTCGAAGCCTTCGACCTTTCGAAGGCCACCCACGCCGTCGTCTTTTTCGACAAGACGAAGAAACTCGTGGGCATCAAGCCCACCCGGGATGCCTCCGAGGAGGGGGCCGTTCCCCTGAACAGACGGCGCCGTTCCATGAGCCTGAGGATCCCTTCCTTCTTCGAACAGTACGCCATCAACCTGGACCAGCCCCAGCGCTTCAACGCCTCCTGGGACGAGGCCAGCGGCCTGGTGATCGTCAACCTGAAGTCCGTTCACCGCAAGCGCGGCCGGCGCCCCAAGGCCCAGGGCTGAGGATCAGGGATCGCCGCCGGAAACCGGTGGCGCATCCCCCATGGCCTGCTGCACGGTCCGGACGATCCAGGGGAGGCCCTCCTCGAGGAGCCACGGTCCGTGATGGGCCAGCACGTCCCCCTCGGTGACCACCAGCACGGCCCCACGCTCGAACCAGCTCCCAAGGCCCCTGCCGGCGAGGGTCTCCCTCACCGTCTCGATGGTGCTTCCCCTCCGGGGTTGCGGATCGTAGAGGACCAGCCGGGGCGCGAGCTCCTCGAGCCAGCGACCGTCCGGCGAGAACCACGCCCGGGGATCCTCCCGGGTCACCGGCCGCAGGCCCAGCCACTCCAGCGACCAGAGGAGGTACGATCCGGCCCCCACCGTCACCGCTTCCCCGAGGTCGATCTCCACGTAGGTCTCCAGGGGTGGGAGGACGCCCCGGCACCCGCTCAGGGCCGCCCACAGGGCCTCCAGCGGCCCGTGGGCCGCTCCGGGCTCTCCGCACACCACGGCGGTGGTGGTGAGGTTCTCGAGAATGCCCCACGGCGTGACGGGAAGCGGCAGCTGGTAGACCGGCACGCCCTCGCCCGCGAGTTTCCGGGCGAGCTCCTCCTGGACGCCCGAGGTGGTGAGCACGAGGTCCGGTGCCAGCTCCTCCAGCCGGTCCCGCCGGACCCCCGTGTAGCTCCCCACCACGGGAAGCTCCTCCACGCCCCCGGGCCGCCAGCACCATGCCGAGCGGCCCACGAGGCGGGAACCGAGTCCGAGGCGGAACACCGCGTCCGTGAGGCTCGGCGAGAGCGAGACGATCCGGTCCACATGTTCGGGGAGCTCCACCTCGGCCCCCAGCGCCGGACAGGGGATCCGCCTCACGCCCGGCCCCATCCGTCGGGCAATCCGAAGAGGTGCCGGACGTTCCGGGTCGTGGTCCGTGCCACGTCGTCCACGGGGGCCTCCAGCTCCTCTGCCACACGCTCGGCCACATGGACGACGAACGCGGGTTCGTTGCGCCGTCCCCGGTGGGGCACCGGCGCCAGGTAGGGGCTGTCCGTCTCCACCAGGAGGCGTTCCAGACCAGCCGCACGGACGGTCTCCCGGACGTTGTCGGCCCGGTTGAAGGTCACCATGCCCGAGATCCCCACGAAGAGCCCCAGCTCCACCACCCGCCGGGTCACCGCCTCCCCCTCGCTGAACGAGTGGCAGACGCCCTGGAGCCTCCCGGCGTACTCCGCCAGGATGTCCCGGAGATCCTCCCAGGACTCCCGGTTGTGGAGGATGACGGGGAGCCCGGCTTCCAGGGCCAGGTCCAGGTGCCACCGGAGGGCGGCGAGCTGGTCCTCCCGGGGGGAGCTCATGTAGTGGTAGTCGAGACCGACCTCGCCCACCGCCACGATCCCCCGCCCCTCGAGAAGGGTCCGGACCCGCCGCTTCAGCCCGTCGTCCAGCGCGCTCGCCTCGTGGGGATGGACCCCCACGGCTCCCGCGACGCGGTCCGGCCAGCGGTCCGCGAGCTCCACCACCGGGTCCAGATCACCCGGCCCCGTGGCCGGGACGACCACGCCGCCCACGCCCGCGGCCGCGGCACGATCGAGGACCGCCTCCACCTCATCCGGCTCGAACATGGTCAGGTGCGCGTGGGAATCCACCAGCAGGGCGCCCATCTCTCTCCTCCGTCCCGGTCGTTCCGGTCCCAGGGGACAGAGGGTAGCAGGACCCTCCGCCTCCGGCGGGTCGCCACAGGGGTCCGGTTCACGGGGACCGGAGGCTCGGGAGGGCGGGGTGGCGTTCCTGCCCCTTTCCCGTTCTCTCTCGTGGTCCCTTCCATGGGCGTGCTTCCGGACCTCAAACGGCACCCTCCGGTGCCAGAAAAATGGCGACCCCAACGGGATTTGAACCCGTGTTGCCGGCGTGAAAGGCCGGTGTCCTGGACCTGGCTAGACGATGGGGTCGCGTCTCCTGCTCTTCGGTTGTCGGCCCACGAGGAGCCCCCCGGAGCCGCCGGGGGCAATCATCCTACACGAAAACGGGACGTTGCGGAAGACCGGCGACGGAGCTTCCCGTATCGCTCTCCAAACCCGAACACCCGGAAAACGCTGCACCGGACTCTGCACGGTGAGGTCACCTGGAGACGTGGTCCACCATCGTGAGAGGCGGCTCACCCGCCGGAGCCGGCAGAAGGAACAGGAACATGGACAGGGACATGGTCAGGGTCAGGTCCAGGGTCTGGGTCACGGGTCCGGACAGGGTCACTGTCACGGTCACGGACCCTTCGCCGTGTTGGTGGAGGCCGCCTTCACCTCTTCACCGGGCGGGTGGTGGTCCCCCCGGCTTCCCTCACCGCGCCGCGAGGTGCTGCACGGCGTTGAGCACTCCATCTACCACGCCGGCCATGGCGTCGTGGTCCAGGGTGCCGGGGGTGTCCGTCTCCCGGTGGTAGTTGGGGTTGCGAAGGTGACCGGTGTCGGTGACCATCACGGCCTCCCACCCCTGGCGCCAGTAGTTCCGCTGGTCGGACAGGTCCGCGCCCACGGAGGTGGGGCCGGAGTAGCTGCAGGCGGGCAACTCCGTGGCGCCGCGGAAGGCCCGCTTGATGGTCCGGGCCAGGCCACGGTCCCGCCACCGGCCCACCACGGCGATGAAGCGGCCGTGCCGGGGGTAGGCGGCCGCCCCCATGAGCGGGCTGTGGTGGGCCGGGTCGTCGGTGAAGTAGCCGATCATCTCCAGGCAGATCATGCAACGGACCCGGGCCCTGCCGGCCTTCAGACCCGCCGCGTGCACGGCACTGCCCATCTCGGCGGTGCCGAAGAAGGGGGGCTCCTCGGTGGAGTAGGCCACGAGCTCCACGGCACCCTCCACGCCCCGCTCCCCCAGCAGCCGGGCCAGCTCCAGGAGCCCCGCCACTCCGCTGGCGTTGTCGTCGGCCCCGGGCAGGTCACCGAAGACGTCGTAATGTGCGCCCACCACCACCCGGGGGCCGCGGTCCGCCCCGAAGCGGGCGATGACGTTCCGCTGGTCCGTCCCACCGGCCGTGTAGGGCTGGACCTCCACCCGGCCGCCAGCCGCGGCGAAGGCCTCCAGCACGTACTCCGCGACCTCCCTCAGGCGTCCGGGATGACCGGGGTTCCGCGGAAGGTCTCCGCCGGCCAGGAACTCCACGTGCCGCCTCAGGAGCTCCGGCTCGGCGCGGGGCCCGTCGGCCATGGGCAGGAGCCCCCGGACGGGCTGCCGCACGGCCAGGCCCACCAGGGCCACAGGTGCCAGGACCGCCCCCGCGGCGAGCAGGCCGAGGCGGGTCCTCCTGCCGAGGCGGCCGCCGGCCGCAGGCTCCCCTGCTGTGGCAGCATCACCGGGAGCCACTTCCCCGGGCACCACGGATGTGCCTTCCGCGCTCCGCTCGTCCCCCACGTCCTCACCCTCCCTGTGTCTCCAGTGCCCGACCGGAACCGGGCGGGCCCCATTCCTGGCATCGTACACCGGAGCCCTCCGGGCGGGCACGCCACCACCCTGGATTCCACGGACGGATCCCGTACCATGGAATCACGACCATGACCGAGCACCGTTCACTGGAGGAGGTCCACGAGACCGTCGACGTGCCCAGCGGGGGCCCGCTGTTCCGCCGCTGGTGGGCGGTGGCGGGCCCTGCGCTCATGGTGGCCGTGGGCTACATGGATCCCGGCAACTGGGCCACGGACCTGGCCGGGGGCAGCCGCTACAACTACACGCTCCTCTGGGTGCTGCTCATGTCCAACCTCATGGCGGTGCTGCTCCAGAGCCTGGCCGCCCGCCTGGGCATCGTCAGCCGGAGAGACCTGGCCCAGGCCTGCCGCGAGACCTACCCCCGCTGGGTGAACATCCCGCTCTACGTGCTGGCCGAGATCGCCATCACGGCCACGGACCTGGCCGAGGTCATCGGCTCGGCCATCGCCTTCCAGCTCCTCTTCGGCCTCCCCCTGCTCTGGGGCGTGCTGATCACCACGGCAGACGTGCTGCTGCTGCTCATGCTGTCGAGCTTCGGCATCCGCAAGCTGGAGGCCCTGGTGCTGGCCTTCGTGGGCACCATCGGGATCGCCTTCCTGGTGGAGATCTTCCTGGCGAAGCCCGACTGGGTGGGCCTGGTCCACGGCTTCGTGCCCTCGCTGCCCGACGCCACGGCACTGTACATCGCCATCGGCATCCTGGGCGCCACGGTCATGCCCCACAACCTCTACCTCCACTCGTCGCTGGTGCAGACCCGGCGTGTGGGCCGATCCTCCCGGGATCTGAAGGCCGCCATCCGGCTCAACACCATCGACTCCGCCGTCTCCCTCAACCTGGCCTTCCTGATCAACGCGGCCATCCTGGTGATGGCCGCCGCGGTGTTCTACCGGACGGGCCACCACGGGGTGGCCGAGATCCAGGACGCCCACAGGCTGCTCGAGCCCATCCTGGGTACCGCCATCGCCCCCATCGCCTTTGCCGTGGCCCTGCTGGCCTCCGGCCAGAGCTCCACCATCACCGGGACCCTGGCGGGCCAGATCGTCATGGAGGGCTACCTGAACTTCCGGATCCGGCCCTGGCTCCGCCGCATGATCACACGGCTGCTGGCGGTGGTCCCCGCAGTGGCCACCATCCTCTGGTTCGGCGAGGGCTCCACGGGGGGGCTCCTGGTGCTGAGCCAGGTGATCCTCTCGCTCCAGCTCCCCTTCGCCGTGATCCCCCTCATCCAGCTCGTGGCCGACCGGACTCGCATGGGTGAGTTCACCATCCGCCGGTGGGTCCAGGTGGCGGCCTGGATCGTGGCGGGTATCATCGTGGCGTTGAACGTGAAGCTCGTGGTGGACGAGATCACCGGGTGGCTGGCCGGGGCGGGCACGGCGGCCCTGACGGTGAAGCTCGTGGTGGTTCCGCTGGCGCTGGCGGTGGCGGGGCTCCTGGTCTACGTGACCCTCAAGCCCCTCCTCGACCGCCTCCGGGCACGGCCCCGGCCCGAGGTGCCCACCGGCGTCCACAGCGCGGCGGCCGAGCCCGAGGTCCGGCTGGAGGTCCCCCGGGGCTACCGCAGCGTGGCCGTGGCCCTGGACTTCAGCGGCGGGGAGGAGCGCATGCTCAACGAGGCCCTCCGGCTCGCCCAGGGGAGCGGGGAGGCCCGCATCACACTGCTCCACGTGGTGGAGAGCCCCGCGGCCCGCATCATGGGCGACCACACCGCGGACCTGGAGACCGAGGCCGACCGGAAGCGGCTCGAGGTCCTGGTGGCCAGCCTGGAGCGGGCCGGCTACACGGCGGGGTGGCGGCTGGGACTCGGCCACCCCGTGAAGGAGCTGGCCCGGCTCGTGGCCGAGGTGGAGGCCGACGTGGTGGTGCTGGGCGCCCACGGCCACCGCGGTGTGGCCGACCTCATCCACGGCACCACGGCCGACGCGCTGCGCCACCGCGTGGACGCCACGGTGGTGATCGTGCCGCTGGAGGGCTGATCGCAGCTCACCCGGCGACCCGGGTCCTCCTCCGGCGCCACAGTGCCTGGCGGTCGTCGAGCCAGATGGAGCGCAACACCCGGAGGACCACGCCCGGCCGGACCGCGAACTCCCGCCAGTGTGGGCACCAGGTGTCGAAGTCCACCTGGTCCTCCTCCTCGTAGTAGACCAGCGGGTAGGTGCGGCAGCCGTCGGGACGGATGGGATAGACCGAGCACGCGCCACCCGACAGGAAGACGCAGTGCCCGTCCACGGTCCTCAGTCGCAGGTACCCCCTGTCATCGGCCACGGTGAAGTCCCGGTGACCTGCGAGCTCGAGGCGGACGATGTCCTCCTCCAGCAGGCTCAGGGTGGTGTCCCAGCAGCAGGCGGTGCAGGCGTGCCGGGTGCAGGGGTGCTCGGCGAAGGGCAACCGGGGGCCGATCACGACAGGTGGCCCCGCTCCGAGTCCCCCATCTCCACATCCCCGCCGGGGAAGTACTCGGCCCACCGCCGGGTCACCAGCGCCGCCGTCTCCGGGTCACAGTGGAGCTCCCCCGGGTAAGAGGGCCGCAGGCGGGCGTCGATGAGGATGGGGGGCGTCCGCACCACCCGGTTGCCCTCGAGCCGCGTGGCCGCGGCATGGATGTCCGAGGCGGGATCGAAGCGCGTGAAGGTGGTCCAGAGGAAGTTCATGGGGCCAGCCGCGGCCCGGGCCGGCTCGTCGGAGAGCACCACCAGGGGCCAGCCGGCGAAGGCCGGGTGGGCGGCCAGGCGCGCGGCGGCCTCCGGCTCATCCTCCCAGGAGGGGCCGTCCACCACCAGGCAGCCGCCGCAGAAGACCCGCACGTGGGTCACGCCCGCCGGCAGCTCCGCCGCGGAGAATTCCCGGGGCAGGTCGCGGACCGGGTCGCCCAGCCCCAGCCAGACCCCCTTGGAGCCACGGTTCACGGCGGGCCCCGTGTAGTCCAGGGTGTCCATGGCCAGGTGGGGGAACACGAAGAGGTCCGTCTCCGGCCGGGTCCGCGCCAGCACGTGCTCCAGGGTGGCGGGGAAGTCCCTCAGGTCCACGGGCCGGTCCGTCACCAGCAGGAACTTGGTCAGCGCCAGCTGCCCCTCCCCCAGGATCCGGAAGGCCGAGACCATGGCCTCGCGGCCGTAGCGTTCCCGCACCACCGCCGCCGACAGGGCGTGGTAGCCCGTCTCCCCGTAGGACCAGAGGTCCACCACGGTGGGCATGGCCAGCGGGAACAGCGGGGACAGCAGCTCCTGGAGCAGGTCCCCGATGAAGAAGTCCTCCTGGCGGGGCTTGCCCACCACCGTGGCGGGGAACAGGGCGTCCCGCCGCCGCCAGAGCCGCTCCACCTCGAAGACCGGGCAGTCGTGCTCGAGCGAGTAGTAGCCGTAGTGGTCGCCGAAGGGGCCCTCGGGCCGCCGCACGCCGGCGGGCACCCGCCCCACCAGGGCCATCTCGGCGCCGGCCACCAGGGGGTGGGGGCCGCGGCCCGGGATCACCTTCAGGCGGCGCCCAAGGATGAGCGAGGCCAGCAGCAGCTCGGGCACGTTCTCGGGCAGTGGGGCGATGGCCGCCAGGGTCAGGGCGGGCGGCCCGCCCAGGAAGACGGTGACCGGCAGATCCTCGCCCCGGGCCTCGGCGGCGGCGTGGTGAAAACCCCCGCCCTTGCCGATCTGCCAGTGCATGCCCGTGGTCCGGGGGCCGTGCACCTGCATGCGGTACATGCCCAGGTTGTGGCCGTGGCCCTCCGGGTGCTCCGTGTAGACCAGCGGGAGCGTGAGGAAGGGACCGCCGTCCTCCGGCCAGGAGGTCAGCGCAGGCAGCCTCGTGAGGTCGGGGGGCTCCTCGCAGAGCTCCGTGACGGCGCCCCGGCCGGTGCGCCGGAGCCCCACCCGGAGCAGCTCCCCCACCACGTCCCGTGCCGACCAGAGCCTCCCCGCCGTGGGCGGCACGAGCTCGTGGGCCAGCTCCGCGAGGCGCTCCACCAGCGCCAGGGGCCGCTCCCCGAAGGCCAGCGCGGCCCGCCGCGGGGTTCCGAAGAGGTTCGTCACCAGCGGCATGGAGGCGCCCCTCGGCCGGGTGAACAGGAGCACCGGACCCCCCGCGGCGATCACCCGGCGGTGGATCTCCGCGGCCTCCAGGCGGGGGTCCACCGGGGCCTCCACAACGGCCAGGTCCCCCTCTGCCCGGAGACGGTCCAGGAAGGCGCGAAGGTCGGGGAAGCCGGATCGGTCCGCCATGGCGTCACCTTAGCACCGCGCGCTGGTGGAGCGGACGCCGGGGGTTTCAGCCCGCCACGGCTCCCCAGGCGAGGCCGGTGAGCGTGGCCATCACGATGACCAGCCCCACGTAGGCGCCGGTCCTCCTCGGTCCCAGGTAGGAGTTGATCACCAGCATGTTGGGCAGGGAGAGGGCCGGGCCCGCCAGGAGGAGCGTCAGGGCGGGCCCCTGGCCCATGCCCGCCCCCAGGAGGGTCTGGAGGATGGGCACCTCGGTGAGGGTCGCGAAGTACATGAAGGCTCCGGCCACGGCGGCGAACAGGTTGGCCGCCACCGAGTTCCCACCCACGGCGGTGGCGATCCAGGCCGCCGGGATCAGGCCGGCATCACGCCCCGGACGGCCCATGAGCCAGCCGGCCACCAGCACGCCGCCGAAGAGCAGCGGCAGGATCTGGACCGCGAAGGCCCACGTGGCGCGGACCCAGCCCTCGAGCTCCTCCCTCCGGTACCAGCGGAGGATCATGTACGCCAGGGCCACGAGCAGGGCACCCGCGAGCTGCCAGTGGACCCTCCACACCAGGGCGAACAGCCCCACCTCCCGGTTGGGCGCGCCCCAGTTGGCGAACACCAGGATGCCCACCATCACCGCGAGGAATGCCGCGTCCTGCCAGCCCCTGCGGGACCCTCCGGCCACGGGCCCCTGCACCGAGAACGGGTCCGGGCCGTTTTCCAGGCGCTCCCTCTCTTCGGTCCGGAAGAGCCACGCCATGATCAGGCCGATGACCACGGAGAACACCACGGCGCCCACGGCGCGGGCGATCCCCAGGCCGACCCCCAGGACCCTCGCCGTGAGGATGATCGCCAGCACGTTGATGGCCGGCCCGGAGTAGAGGAAGGCGATGGCGGGTCCGAGACCCGCGCCGCGCCTGTGGATGCTGGCAAAGAGCGGCAGCACCGTGCACGAGCACACGGCCAGGACGGCTCCGGAGACCGACGCCACGCCGTAGGCCACCGTGCGCGGAGCCGAGCTGCCCAGGTACCTGAGGACCGCCCCCTGGCTGACGAACTCGGCGATGGCCCCAGCGATGAAGAAGGCCGGCACGAGGCACAGCATCACGTGCTCGCGGGCGTACCACCTGAGCAGCCGGAACCCTTCCAGGAGGGCACCCTGCACCCTGGGATGCTCGATGGGGAGAACGTAGATCGCAAGGAACACCCCGGCCATGAGCAGGAGCTTCGTCCGTTCCTTCATGCTGCCCTCCACCGGCTCCGCCGCGGCGTGCAGGGCGTCATTCCCACCCCGGCACCCCCGTCAGCCCGCGATCCCGAGCAGCTCCCGGACGAGCCCGGCCTCCGGCACCCGGCCCGCCACCCTGACCCGGCCGTCCACCACCACGGCGGGCGTTGCCAGGATCCCCATCTCGACCATGCGGTCGATGCTGTCCACCTTGCGGACCTCCACCTCGAGCCCCGCATCCTCCACCACCTGCCGGACCACGCGGTACGCCTGCTCGCACCGCGGGCACCCCGGCCCCAGGACCTCGATCCTCTTCACGGACGACATCGGACGCCTCCCCTCACTGGCCCGGCCAGAATAGTTCGTCACATTTCGAAATGTAGTATCACTGGAATGTGCCGTCAAGCGTCCCACGGTGCTATCGTCAGGCCAGGGAGGAAGCATTGCACCAGAACGGCGGCAGGAAGCGGGTCCTGATCCTCTGCACGGGCAACTCGTGCCGCTCCCAGATGGCGGAGGGGTTCGTCAACCACGTGCTGGGCGGAACCTGGCAGGCCCGCTCGGCGGGCACCGACCCCGCAGACGAGGTCCACCCCCTGGCGGTCCGCGTCATGGCGGAGGTGGGTGTCGACATCTCGCGGGGCATCCCGGAGCCCGTGGAGCGGTACCTGGACGATCCGTGGGACCTGGTGGTCACCGTGTGCGATGCGGCCAGGGAGACCTGCCCCCACTTCCCCCGTCCCGTGGAGGTCCTCCACATGGGCTTCCCCGATCCCGCCGGCGCCACCGGCACCCCGGAGGAACGCCTCGCCGTCTTCCGGGCTGTCCGTGACGCCATCCTCGAGAAGCTCGTCCCGGAGCTCCGGAAGCGAAGCTGACCCGGATCGCCGGGGTGTCCGTGCCCGTGTCCGTGTCGGTGTCCCTGGCCCCGGCCCTGCCCCAGTTCCGGGCCCTCTCCCCGTCTCCGGTTCCGCCCACCGGGATCGGGTGAGCCGTGAGGGTGGTCGGCGGCGGTGAACGGGCGACGGCGGCAGCAAACGAACACGCCCTCGCCCCCTCGCCCCTGCTCCCCTAGCCCCCTCCAGCCGTTCGGTGCTACCGTTGCACGGGAGGCGGACGCCATGTTCAGGATCATCGCCGAGGGCATGGACTACCGGGAGCACGTGCTCCTCAAGGACGGCCAGGGCGTGCTCCTCCGCCCGGCCACGGAGGCGGACATTCCCGCCGTCACGGAGTTCATGAGGGGGCTGTCCCAGGAGAGCCTCCGCATGCGCTTCATGGCCTCGGTCTCCGAGGTCCCGGAGTCGGTGATCCGGGACATGTGCACCGGGGACTTCACCGACCGGGGGTGCCTGCTGGCCATCATCGGGGAGGGGGACGAGGCCAGGGTCATCGGGCTGGGGAACTACGTGGGCCTCGGCAACGGAAGGACGGCCGAGGTGGCCTTCCTGGTGGCCGACGAGTTCCAGGGCAAGGGGATCAGCACGCTCATCCTGGAGCGGCTGGCCGGGCTCGCCGCGGCGCAGGGCTACGTGGAGTTCGAGGCCGAGGTGCTCTGGGAGAACCAGGCCATGATCAACGTCTTCCGCAGCTCGGGCTTCGAGGTCCACCAGGGGGTGGACGGCGGCCTCGTCCACGTGGAGTTCCCCGTCCGCGGCGCGGCGGCGGTCCGGGAGCGCGGCGAGCTCAGGGAGCGGATCGCCGTGGCCAACTCCCTCGGCCCCCTGCTCCGCCCGCGCGTGGTGGCCGTTGCGGGAGCCTCCCGGGACGCCCGGGGAATCGGGAACATGATCTTCCGCCACATCCTCCACGCGGGCTTCCCGGGCACGGTGTACCCGGTGAACCCCCAGGCCGAGTCCGTGCACGGGGTCCGGGCCTACCCCTCCATCCAGGACCTTCCCGAGAGGGTGGACCTGGCCGTGGTGGCCGTCCCCGCCGAGGCCGTGCTCCAGGTGGCGGAGCACGCCGTCCAGGCGGGAATCAAGGGGCTGCTCGTGGTGAGCTCCGGCTTTGCCGAGGCCGGCCCCGAGGGCGTGGAGCGCGAGCGGAAACTCCTGGAGCTGGTGCGGGCCCACGGCCTGCGGCTCATCGGTCCCAACTGCCTCGGCATCATGAACACAGACCCCGACGTCCACCTCAACGCCTCACTGGCCCCCGACATCGCGCCCCTGGGCCGGGTGGGTTTCTTCTCCCAGTCCGCGGCCCTGGGCCTGGTGATCCTGGAGCACGCGGCCTCCAAGGGCCTGGGCTTCTCCACCTTCGTCTCGGCGGGGAACCGTGCCGACGTTTCCGGCAACGACCTGCTGCAGTACTGGGAGGAGGACCCCAACACGGACATGGCCCTGCTCTACCTGGAGACCTTCGGCAACCCCAGGAAGTTCACCCGGATCGCCCGGCGCTTCGGCCAGCGCAAGCCCATCCTCTGCGTCAAGGGTGCCAGCAGCGCCACGGCCCAGAGCGCCTTCCGGACCGTGGACGGCAAGACCTTCGGGGGCGCCGCCGAGGTGGAGGCGCTCTTCCGCCAGGCGGGAATCATCCGGGCCGAGACCCTGGACGAGATGTTCGACGTGGCCATGGTGCTCACCCACCAGCCCCTGCCCCGAGGCCGGCGGGTCGCCATCGTGGCCAACTCCCACGGTGTCGCGACGCTCTTCGCCGACTCGTGCGAGGCCAACGGCCTCGTGGTCTCCGGGCCGGGCATGGTGGACCTGGGGGCCCTCACCGCCCCGGAGGACTACGAGGCCGCCGTCCGCCAGGCCCTGGAGCACGAGGAGGTGGACGCCCTCCTGGTGAGCTTCGCCTGCGTGGGCGATTGCACCGGTGAGCCGGTGGTGGAGGCCATCCAGCGCGGCGTCGGAGCCGCCCGGGACAACGGTGGTGGCGGCAAGCCCGTGCTCCTGTGCCTCATGGGCGCTGCCGGCGCCGTCTCCACGCCCGGGGCGAACCGGCCCGGCGGGGAGGGGGGTCTCGTGTTCCCCTCGTTCCTCTTCCCCGAGTCGGCCCCCCGGGCTCTGGCCCGGGTGGTGGAGTACGCCGAGTTCCGGCAGCGGAAGACCGGAACCGTCCCGTGGTTCGAGGACGTGGACGCCGCGCGGGCCCGGGAGCTGGTCAGGGCGGCCCTGGCGGAGGGCGAGCCGGATGGCTCCGGTGTGATCTGGCTCGAGGGCGAGCGCGCCAGGGAGATCCTGGACTGTTTCGCCATCCCCTCCACGCCGGAGGACTCCACGGCCGGGGACCGCACGGTGCTGGACCTCGGGATCCGGCCGAGCCGCCACTTCGGCCCCCTGGTGGAGCTCGAGTGCGAGGGACACCCCACCGTGCTCCGGATCACCCCGCTCACGGACCGGGACATCGCGGAGACGGTGGAGAACCTGGGGTGCCCTCCCGGCTGCGGCGTGGAGGACATCCTGGGCCGCGTCTCGCAGATGATCGAGGAGCTCCCGTGGCTGGCGGCCATGCACGCCCGGGTGGAGTTCGGCGCCGGGGACGCACCCCGGCCCCGGCTCGTCCGGCCGCGGCTCGGCATCCGGCCCGTGGTGGGCTCCCGGCCCGGACCCGGCCCGAACTGATCGGAGGCTCCCATGCTCGTTCGCGAAATCATGCATCCCGATCCCGTCACCATCGCGGCGGGCGCCTCGCTGCAGGAGGCCTATGCGCTCATGCAGGAACGGGGGATCCGCCACCTTCCCGTCATGGAGGGCGGGCGGCTCGCCGGCATCGTCACCGACCGCGACCTCCGCCTGGCCACCAGCGCGCTGAGCCCCAGCCCCTTCCCGCCGGACACGGGGCTCGCAGAGATCATGCGCCGGCCGGTCCACACGGCCGACCCGCTGGACCCCGTGGAGGTGGCGGCCCGCACCATGCGCGAGCTCAAGATCGGCTGCCTCCCCGTGCTGGAGGACACCCGGCTGGTGGGCATCGTGACGGGGATCGACCTGCTGGACGCCATGCTCAGGCTCACGGGCGTCCACCGTCCCTCGGGCCGCCTGGAGGTCTGTGTGCCGGACCGCCCCGGGGAGCTGGCCCGCCTCACCGGCCTGCTGAGCTCCCGGAACGTGAACATCCAGTCCATCCTCAGCTACCCCGACGCCGACGGCAACGTCCGGATCGTGCTCCGCATCGCCTCCATCGACACCCGCCCCCTGGCCGAGGCCCTGTGCGGTGCAGGCTTCGACGTGGTCTGGCCACCCCATCACGCATGCCGGTAGTCGTCTACCACCCCGGCTACGCCTCCTACCGTTTCGGCGGGGAGCACCCCTTCAGCCCGGTGCGCATGGAGATGGTGCTCGACCTCCTCAGGGAGACCGGCAACCCCGTCCGGCCCGTGGAGCCCCCGGCCGCCACCGACGAGGAGCTCCTCACCGTCCACACGGCCCGGTACCTGGAGGCCGTGGCGGCCGCCAGCCGGGAGGGGGGCGCCCCCTCGCCGGTCTTCGGCCTGGACACCCCGGACAACCCCATCCTCCCGGGCCTGGACGAGGGCGCGCGGCTCGTGGTGGGCGGCACCCTCCACGGGGCCCGCCTCATCGCCGACGGCGAGGCCAGGCAGGTGCTCCAGCTGGGCGGCGGCCTGCACCACGCCATGCCCGAGCTGGCCTCCGGCTTCTGCATCTACAACGACCTGGCCATCGCCATCCGGGAGCTGGTCTCCCGGGGCCTCACCGTGGCCTACCTGGACATCGACGTCCACCACGGCGACGGTGTCCAGCAGATCCTCTACACCGACGAGAAGGTGATGACCATCAGCCTCCACGAGTCCGGCGAGTACCTCTTCCCGGGCACGGGCTGGCTGCACGAGCTGGGCATGTCCTCCGGACACGGCTTCAAGCTCAACGTTCCCCTGGAGCCCTTCACCGAGGGGGACAGCTACCTGGAGGTGGTGGAGCGGCTGGTGGAGCCCGCCCTGGCCTACTTCCGTCCCGACGTCCTGGTGGTCCAGGCGGGCGCCGACGCCCACTGGTGCGACCCCCTGGCGGACCTCATGCTCACCACCCAGACCTACGAGAAGCTGTTCAGGGCCATCCTCGACTTCGCCGAGCTCTTCACCGGGGGCCGCCTGCTGGTCACCCTCGGCGGGGGCTACTCGCTCCGTGCGACCCCCAGGGTCTGGACCATCCTCCACCTCACGCTCTCCGGCCTGCCCCTCTTCGACGAGCTGCCCGCTCCCTGGCTCGAACGCTGGTCGGCCCAGCTGGGCGACGACCCACCTGCCCGGCTCCACGACCCGCCATCCCCCTACGAGCCCATCCCCCGCTGGGAGGAGATCAACCGCCACAACCGCCTCATGGTCCAGCGCCTCCAGGACGCCGTGTCCATGCTGTGGCTGTAGGCCGGCCCGCCGCCCATGTCGTGAGGGGGTCGGAACGTGAAGGTGTGGGGAGGGCCCCCCGCCCAGGCGGGAGCAGGGGTGCCATTCGTGTATCTGGATGGAGCCATCGCCCTGGCGGGGATGGGTGTGGCGTGCGACATGTCCCGATGAAAGGGATGTACCTAAGGGGAACGAAACGCACCAGACCGAGCCGCCAGGACTCCGATGGCCAGTCATCGGTGCAAGAACGCCCCGGCAATCTTGAGATTGCCAGTCGTCTGTGTCGGGATGCTTTCCTTCGCCTTAGTAATTACTCAATGGCATCCCCGGCACCAGTTTCACTGGCACCAGTTTCACCCCACAGGCACACGCGCCGTACGCCCGTGATCTGGCCGGTCACGGCGCCCTCCCCCACCGTGCGGACCACGGCCGCGGGGTCCTCCACCACGGTGCCACAGAGGACGTCAAAGCCCAGCTCCAGGAGGGGTGCCGCCATGGGCGTGCTGGGCCCCAGCATCATGAGGAAGGCATCCTGCGGGACCCGCTCCAGGATCTCCGGCAGCGTCCCGTTGAGCAGCGTTGTGGCGGTGAGGGCCACCACGTCGGCGGAGCCCAGGTCCCGGAGAAGCTCGTCTCCCCCCCCTCCCCCGCCCCGGCTCCCGCGGTCGTGGACCACGAGCTCTCCCACGGCCCCGTCCAGCCTGGGGGTGAAGGGGAAGCGCCCCACCATGACCACGCGCCGGCCCCGGCCCCTTCGCGCGATGATCTCGACGGCGTTCTCTTCCGTGATCCTCCCGGCGGCCTCGCCGAGGAGGGCGTTGGCAGTGGCGAGGCCCACCGAGGCCTCCAGGAGCGAGGGGGAGCGAAGCAGGCCCAGGAGCTCGGAAGGGCTGCGGCCGGCGAGCGAGCCCGCCCACGCCACGGGCGTCTCGCCCGTCAGGTGGGCCTCCCCCCGCAGGGTGGAGGCGAGCCCCGCACCCGCGGTGGTTCTCACCGCGGTCCAGAAGGCCCCCACGCGGACCGCCAACACCTCGGCCTCTCTCGAGGACGGGCACCACAGGGCCGCCCCGAGCACGGCCTCCAGGGGATCCCGGACTCCGGTCACGGTCCCACTCTACCGTGGCGGAGCGTGGCCGGGCGGCGCAGGCCGTGCTCCGGGACGCCGAACCGCTCGAGCACAACGCCTACAAGGTGGAGCTGTTCCGGAACCTGATCGTCACCGTGGCACTGGAGCTGACGGAAAGGTGCCGAGTCAGGACCGTTCCCGGAGCAGGCCGCACCGCTCCCTCCAGAGGATCCTGGAGGAGCGGAAGAGGGCCACGCCGACGGCGAGATAGAGCAGGCCCACGGGGCCACCCGCCCCCACCGTCGCCCGGAGCAGCCGTCCACCGCCGGACATGAGCGCCACGAGCAACCAGGTCTTCCAGGAGAGGAAGCCCCCCAGGCACCGGCCGTCGCCCCGCTCCACGATCCGTGCGGCGATGCGCGCGGCGGAGTGGTCCAGCACCCAGACGGACTTGGCCCAGCCCACGGCGGCCGCCACGGCAATTCCGGCCCAACCGGCAGGGCCCGGCCACGCCTCCACCACCCACAGGCCTCCGAAGAAGCCCAGGAGGGCCCCCACCACGGTCCACATGATCCCGGCCAGGAGCAGGTGGGCACTGGCCGGGGCTGCGGGTTTGAGGCGGTGGGCCAGGGAGCCTTCCATGGGCGCATCATACAGCGCCCCGCAGGTCCGCATTCCCTCCGGCGGTACAACATGGCCGACGAGCGGATCCCCGTCCGCGCCCTCGAGTTCGGGACGGACGTGATCTCGGAGGTCCTCCTGCGGATCGGGCGGGAGGACGGCCCACACCGCTGACCGGCCGCCCTCAGTCGCCGGCGAGGTCGAAGCCGGTGCCGTCCAGGAAGGCCTCCAGGGCGGGAAGGCCGATCAGCGGTTGGCCGGCCACCGGCATCAGGTGGCCACCGTCTCCGGCGTGTCCGTCCCGGTGGGCGTGATGCGGAGGAACCTGATGAGCCCCTCCACGGCGATCCAGAGAGCCACCACCAGGATGACGAAGTTGAGGACCTCGAGGATGAGGTTCTCCTGCGACACGAACTTGAACTGGTTCAGCACCAGGGCCCAGACCGTCATGACGATCATGAAGACGGCGGGAATGCCCGTGACGAGCCACTTGAGCCCACCCCTCGACCTCAGGTACACCGAGCCCACGATGAGGGCCAGGGCCGCCAGGGTCTGGTTCGTGGCGCCGAAGAGCGGCCAGAGCTTCAGGGCTCCCCTGCCGCTGGCACCCGACATGAACGCCAGCACCGCAGCCGTCCCCACGGCGATGAAGGTGGCCGTGAACCGGCCGGTGAGGAAGTCCATCTTCAGGTCGCCAAAGAGCTCGGCGATCACGTAGCGCTGGATCCGGGTGGCGGTGTCCATGGTGGTCCCGGCGAAGGAGGCCACGAAGACGCCCATGATCACCAGGGCGATCCCGTGGGGGATGCCCAGGGACTGGATCATGTTGGCCGATCCGGTCACGAAGGCGCCCACCTTGGAGGCGAGCCCGGCCGCCGAGGCCCAGGAGGCGTAGTGCGCCGTCCAGGCCGGGAGACCCGTCAGGAGCTCACCGCCCTTGGTGGCGTAGCCCATCCCGATGCCGGCGCAGGTGGCGATCACCACCAGCGTGGACAGCACGCCCTCCATCAGCATGGACCCGTAGCCCACGAAGAGGGCGTCCTCCTCGTTGCGGACCTGCTTCGACGTGGTCCCGGAGGACACGAGGGAGTGGAAGCCCGAGATGGCGCCGCAGGCGATGGTGATGAAGAGGAAGGGCCACAGGGGCGGCGCCTGCTCCGGAGTGGCGTTGAAGGCCGGGGCCACCACGTGGAGCTCCCCGCCGAAGGCCGACGCCACCACACCGAGGACCAGGAGCGCCAGGGCGATGACCGCGATGGCGGGGCCGACGATGGGTCCCGTGCCGGCGATGGAGGCGTAGTGGTGGCCGAAGATCACCTCCTTGGGCGTCGGCACGTAGTCGATGCCGTCCTCGAGCTCCACGGCGGGAACCGGGGCCGTCCTCGAGAGCATGAAGATCCGCCGGCCCACATACTTCCCGTAGAGCTGGTAGGCCCCGAGGAACCCTGCGAAGGTGACGATCATGATCAGCAGTGCGTCCATACCCCCTCCTCTCGATCCGTGACCGTTCAGAGGCCGGGCGGCGGCGGTGGTCCGCGCACTGGTGGAGCGCTTCGGGATCGCCCCCTCCCGCCTGGAGGCCCATGGCGTGGGGCCCCTCGCCCCCGTGGCCACGAACGCCACCGAGGAGGGGCGGAAGCTCAATCGCAGGGTGGAGCTCGTGGCCCGCTGAACGCTGTCGGCAATACCCTCCAGGGGAGTTCCGGTTCCCGACGTCCGGCGGCGGAATCTCCGGCAATGCTAAGGTACCGCCATGCTCGAGTCGATCCTCACCCCGGACCAGCACACCCTGCTCACGGAGGTCCGCCGGACGCTGGCATCCGTGGGAGAGACCCTGGCGGCCTGCGAGGCCACGGAGGAGGACCGGCAACGCTTCGCCGACTCGGTCCGCCAGCTCGACGAGCTCTTCCTCCTGGTGGTGGTGGGCGAGTTCAACGCCGGAAAGAGCGCCCTCATCAACGCGCTGCTCGGTGAGGACCTCCTGGAGGAGGGCGTCACGCCCACCACCGCGAGGATCCAGCTGATCACCTGGGGCGAGACGCCCTCCCGGGAGCCCGGTGGCCCCGCCCTGGACCTCGTCCGGGTGCCCGCCCCCCTGCTCCGCGAGGTGGACATCGTGGACACGCCGGGAACCAACGCACTGAACCGCGAGCACGAGGCCATCACCTCCCGCTTCGTGCCCCGCTCGGACCTGGTGCTGTTCGTGACCTCGGCCGACCGGCCCTTCTCCGAGAGCGAGCGGGCCTTCCTGGAGCGCATCCGGTCCTGGGGCAAGAAGATCGTCATGGTGATCAACAAGAAGGACATCCTGGAGGGCCCCGCCCAGGTCCGCGAGGTGGAGGACTACGTGGCCACGCAGAGCCAGCGGCTCCTGGGCATCACCCCCAGGGTCTTCCCCGTGTCCGCACGGTGGGCCCGGGAGGGGCGTTCCACGGGAGACGAGGCCATGCTGGCGGCCAGCGGCCTCTCCGAGATCGAGACCTTCCTCAGGACCACGCTGGACGAGGCCGAGCGCTTCCGCCTCAAGCTCCTCAACCCCATCGGCGTGGCCGGGAGCCTGGCCTCCTCCCTGCTCCACACCCACACCCGGCGCCTGGAGCTCCTCGCGGACGACTTCCAGACCCTCGACGACATCGAGACCCAGCTCGAGGCCTACCGGCAGGACATCGGCAGGGAGTTCGAGCTGCGGCTGGCCGACATCGACAACGAGCTCCACCAGATGGAGCTCCGCGGCATGGAGTACTTCGACCAGACCATCCGGCTCGCGCGCTTCCCGGACCTCGTGCGCAAGGAACGCATCCGTGCGGAGTTCGAGCGGGTGGTGGTGGGCGACACGCCGCAGGCCATCGAGCACAAGGTGGAGGCCCTCATCGACTGGCTCGTGGAGTCGGACCTGCGCCAGTGGCAGGCCGTGGTCCAGCACGTTGGCCGGCGGCAGGCCGTCCATGCGGACCGGATCGTGGGGCAGGTGGGTGGCCGCTTCGAGTCGGACCGCAGCCGGCTCCTGGACACCGTGGGCCGTGCGGCCCGGGAGGGCATGGAGAGCTACGACCGGTCCGGCGAGGCCCACCGGATGGCCAACGACGTCCAGCAGGCCGTGGCGGGCACGGCCCTGGTGGAGGTGGGAGCCGTGGGGCTCGGCGCCACCGTGGCCCTCATCGCCTCGTCCACGGCGGCCGACGTGACCGGCCTGCTGGCCGCTGGCGTGATGGCCACCCTGGGGCTGTTCATCATCCCCGCCAGGCGGGCGCGCGCCAAGAAGAACCTCCGGGAGCGCATCGCGGCCACCCGGGAGACACTCATGACGGCCATCACGGAGCAGTTCCACAGGGAGGCCGACACGAGCCTGGCGCGGATCCGCGAGACCATCGCCCCCTACTCCCGCTTCGTGAGGGCCGAGGGCGAGCGCCTCGAGGCCCGCCGCGAGGAGCTCACCGCGGCCCACCACGCCCTCGCCTCGCTGTCGGAGCGGGTGAAGGCGTCCGGTACCTGACCCACCGGGGACGGCTCCGGCCGGCCCTGTGGAGAGCGGACGATCCATGTGAGCCTGAAGCCCGAACCCCTCGGCAGCCCGGGGTACCTCCCTCACGGCCCGCGAGCCTCTCAGCAGCGAACTCCTCGAATGCGACGGCGAACCGCACGAGCGCCGCAGCTGCCGGCTCTCCGGCCTCCAGGGGAACCCGCACCCGGGGTGGGACCCTTCGCCGCCCGGCGGCACTGCCGTTCCCATGGCGCATGGGGCCAGCCTCCCGGCCCATGTTCCTACCCGTCCGTCCGTGCCACCGCGTCCCGGAGGAGCTCCTCGATGAGGGCGGTCACGATCGCGGCGTCACCACCGTGCCCCTGCGACCGGACGATGAGGGAGGGACCACCGGCGAAGAGGGCACCGAAGGCCCCGGCCGTCAGCAGCTCGAGGAGGCGGACCACCCGGTCTCCCCGGCCCACGAGCCACGGGCAGGCGCGCTCCACGGCGGCACCCGTGACCGACCGCCTCTCCTCCTGCCATGCCGCGAGGTCGACCATGCCCGACTGATCGGTCAGCCGCTCCACGGCCAGGGGCATCAGGGCGAGGATCCGCGAGATTCGCGGATGGTCCCGCAGCCACCGGCTCAGGCGAGCGGCCACGTCCGCGGGCTCGACGGGCCGTTCCCACGCCTCCACGGTCCGCTCCAGGCCGTCGTACCACGCCTCGAGCTCCAGCCGGGCCACGGCCAGGAAGAGGTCCTCCCGAGATCCGAAGTGGAGCGCCGAGGTGCCCTGCGGCACCCCGGCCTTCCGGTCGAGGTACTCCAGCGAGACGTCCTCCCACGGCAGCCGGCCCAGGGCCTCCCTGGCCGCCACGAGGACCTGCCGCTTCCGCTCGGCCCTGAGCCCCCTGGCCCGCCGCCGCCGATCCTGATCGATGAGCCTGCCCATCTCTACCCCTCCGTCGGCCGGTGGCTCACGCCATCTCAGTGGAGCACGCGGATCTCCAGCGCGCTGGGATGCTCCGCCGTGTGGTACACGCGGTTGGTCACGGGAACGAAGTCCCCGGCCCTCGCCTCGAGGATGTTGGGGACCCAGGTGCCGGGGTTCCGGTCGATGAAGGGGAACCAGGTGCTCTGGACCTGCACCATGATCCGGTGCCCCTTCAGGAAGGTGTGGAAGATGTCGTGGAGCTCGTGGTGCAGGTGCGTCACCTTCCCCGGTGGCGGCCACGTGTCGAAGCGGCGCCAGCGGTTGGCCCCCGTCTCGAACACCAGGGCCTCGGGCTGTTCCAGCTCCCCCTCCCCCTTCAGGTCGTGGCGGAAGAAGGGAAGCTCCACCTCGTCCTGGTAGAAGGCCGAGGTCTCGAAGCCGAAGTCCGCATCGCCCAGGGCACGCCGGCAACGCCGGTCCCGCACGACCACCATGCGGACCGGCTGGAGGTTGCCCGCGCTCGGGGCCCACCGCGCCGCCTCGAGGAGATCGCCGATGACCTCCGAGGACACCTCACGGCTGGAGAACACGCGGCAGGAGAACCGCTGCCGGATGGCCTCCATCACGTCCACGCGGCTGCCCCTCCCTCCCCTCCCTGCCGGGCGAGCCAGGCCGCGATCCGTCTGACTCCGTCGCCGTCCAGCCCCAGAAACCGGACGGCGAACCCCTGGACCCCCTCCCGGTCGGGCCTGGAGACCCTGACCACCTCGGCGGTCCCGGTGACGGGCCGCGCCTCGCCGGGAAGCCGGAAGGTGAGCCGCACCCGCGTCCCGGGGCGAAACACGCCGGGCGCCTGGAGCAGCATGCCCGAGGTGGAGACGTTCACCGCCTGGCTCAGCTCCAGCTCCTCCCCGTCTTCCATCTCGACACCGAGATGCACCAGCACCCGCAGGCCGGCGCGGGGCGCCACGTGCAGGAGGTCGGCCACGGCCTGCCACAGGTGGGCGTCCGTCCACCCCGCCGCCGTCACCCTGTTGACGCCCTCCTCCTCCCACGAGGCCGCCTCCCCCAGCGCCTCCTCCGGTGCCAGGAGGACGACGCCGGCCCGGCGGCTCGGCGAGTCCGGCGAACGGACGGTGGCCAGGAGCTCCTGCAGGTCCAGCTCCGGGAGCGGATAGGCCACCACCAGAAGATCGAAGGGGGTGTCCCGCAGCAGGTTGAGCACGGCGGGCGCCGGCTCGGTGGACAGCACCTGGAGCTCCTCGCGCTGAAGCAGGGGGACCATCCGCTCCACCACCTCCCTCTCCACACCAACCAGGAGCACGTGCCGGGAGGAGCCCTCCATGCTCACCATCATACTGCGGCGCCATGGCCCGTGGTGTGACCGGTCGCCCTTGATTCGAGCGGCCGATACCGGTAGACTGTTTCCAGTCTGTCAGGAGTCAACATGACGTAGGGACCGAACAGGGCATACCTGCCGCCGGGAGCTCCGGCTCCCCGTGGCCTTCTGTTCTTTCTGTCCCCATTCTCTTCTCCGGACCGCCCGGTCCGGATTTTTTGTGCACCGGGTGCAGCGGCCCTGCAACACCTTCGATCGTCCGTCCGCGACCGGCGAACGGTATCGGGGATCATCACAATCGTCCCGGCAAGACCGGCGCGAATGGTAACACCCAGGGCCAGGGCAAGAAGTACGGACCCGACGACGGCTCCGGGAACAACGGGACCCGTCCCATGGATGGAACGGGCCATGGCGCCAGGTCCGGCTCGGGCAGCGGGAGCGGTTCCTGCACCGGTGGTGGCGGCGGCCGTGGCGGGCGTGGTGGCGGCGGCGGTGGTCGCGGCCGGCACTGACCCCGGACACCATCGACCAACCCCCTCTTTCCTCGGGGACTGCCATGGCGGTCCCCGCGTCTCGCGTCACCGGGCGACGGCGACCCTGTTCCGTCCCTGGCGCTTGGCACGGTACAGGGCCCTGTCGGCGGCCTGGAGCACCTCCCCGGGGCTCTGCCGCTTCGGGCCCGGTGCCGCCACGCCGGCGCTCACGGTGATCCCCACGCCCGGGCTCCGGGTCCGCGCCGGCGGGGCCTTCCTGGGCTTCTTCCGGGGCCGGTCCAGGCCACGGAACCTGAAGGGCCGCCGGGCGATGGCCTCCCGGACCGCCTCCACCGCGGTGCGGGCCGTCTCGAGCCGTGCCGAGGGAAAGACCACGGCGAACTCCTCGCCTCCGTACCGGTAGGTTCTCCCTCCCCCACCCATCCGCGAGAGCTCGCGGGCCACCATCCGCAGCACCTGGTCACCGGCCTCGTGACCGAAACGATCGTTGAAACGCTTGAAGTGATCGATGTCCACCATGGCGATGGCGAAGGTGCCCCGGAGGCGGGTCAGGGCATCGTCGAAGGCCCGCCGGCCCGGCAACCCGGTGAGCTCGTCGTGGTAGGCGAGCCGGTGGGCCTCCTCCACGATGGCCAGCAGCAACACGGCCTGGGCCGCCACCAGCGCCACATCGGGGGCGACACCGTCGAGAAGCTGCCGGTCCGCCACGGCCACGCCGAGGAGCGCCATCAGCAGCCCCGCCTCCACCGTGCTCCGCCGGACCAGCCAGCTGGCCGCCAGCACGACTGCACCCACCAGGAGACACCACAGGATCACCTGGGTGGATCCCAGGAAGCCCAGGAGCACCGAGCCCGTACTGCCGGAGGGTGCCACCCGGGCCACCGCCAGCACGAGGGCGCCGGAGGCCAGGGGCAGGGCGAGCTGCAGCGCTCCGCGCACCGACCAGGGTGTCTCGTCACCCGCCGGACCCAGGAGCATGAGCCCCAGGGGCAGGATCGAGCCCACGAACGCCCCGGCCACCGGAAGTCCACCGGACGCCGCGCCACCGGTGAAACGTGCCGCCACCACCACGAAGAGCGCCGCGGCGGCCAGGCGGCTCCGGCGGAAGCGCACGGCCAGCAGGACCACGAGGACACCCCCGAGCTCCGGCAGCACCGAGAGGACCGGCCAGGCCGCCGCCGGGATCCCCACCACGCCGGCGACCCACGCCACTGCGACCAGCACGGCACCTCCCGTCAGGGTCAACGAGCCAGACGACATGCTGTCCAGGGTACATCAGCGCGGTCCGGGGACCGGGGTGGCGGAGGACCCCGAGGTGAAAGTAAGGAGCGAGGGGGTCGGCACCTCCCATGGCGAAGTTCCCGGGTTGGCATTCCACGACGGGTTCCGGGATAATCGGCCCCATGAAGATGACGCCCATGCTGCGTCAATACCTGGAGCTGAAGGAGCAGGCGGGCAACGCCCTGCTGCTCTATCGCATGGGCGATTTCTACGAGCTCTTCTTCGAGGACGCCCAGGTGGCGGCCCCGGTCCTGGGCATCACGCTCACGCGGCGCAAGCACAACAACGACGTTGAGGCGCCCATGTGCGGTGTGCCCCACCACGCCTTCGACGGCTACCTGGGCAGGCTCCTGGAGGCGGGGTTCCGGGTCGCCGTGGCGGAGCAGGTGGAGGATCCGGCCAAGGCGAAGGGCCTGGTCCGGCGGGAGATCGTCCGGATCCATACCCCCGGCACCGTGTCGGACGCCGACCTGCTGGAGGGCACGGAGCACTGCTTCCTGGCCGCCGTGGGCGGGGGCGCCGACGACCCCGCACTGGCCTGGCTCGAGGTGAGCACCGGCGTCTTCGAGGGGATCCAGTGCCACGACGCCCGGGCCGCCGCCGAACACCTGGCCCGCCTCCGCCCCCGGGAGCTCCTGGTGAGCGAGGGGTGGGACGGCTGGAGAGAGCTCTGGCCCCCCGACCTCCCCGAGCCCACCATCACGCCGCTGCCCGCCTCCGAGTTCTCGCCCACCACGGGCGAGGAGCGCCTCAAGCGCATCCTCGGCGTGGCCACCCTGCGGGGTTTCGGCCTGACGCCCGGCGAGCCCCTCACGGGCCTCGCCGGCTCCCTCCTGGGCTACGCCGAGCTGACCCAGCGCGGCAGCCTTTCGCACCTCCGCGCCTTCGTGCGCCGGCACGAGGCGGACGCCCTCCTGCTGGATGGCGCCACCCTGCGCAACCTCGAGATCGAGCGGGCGGCGGACGGCTCGCGGCGGGGCAGCCTCCTGACCATCCTGGACCACACGAGCACCAGGATGGGCTCCCGCCTGCTGGGCGACTGGCTGACCCGGCCCAGCATCGACACCGAGGTGATCGCGGGCCGCCACCGCGCGGTTGCCGAGCTGGTGGAGGAGCCCGAGCTCCTGGAGGCCCTCCGCTCGGCACTGGACGGGCTGCCGGACCTGGAGCGCCTGGCCGCCCGGACCGGGCTGGGCCAGGTCACCCCACGGGAGCTCCACGCCCTCCGGAACGGCCTCGACAGGCTCCCGGACCTGGCCGCCGTCGTCCGGCGGGCCGCCTCGCCCCTCCTCTCCGGCCTGGCCCGGCAGCTCGACCCACTGACCGACGTGGCCGCGACCCTCCACACGCAGCTGGCGGAAGATCCCCCGCCCCAGGTCGGCCAGGGCGTGATCCGATCCGGGTTCGACGCCGAGCTGGACGAGCAGCGCCGCCTGGCCCGCGGGGGCAAGGAGCTCCTGTCCGGCATCGAGGCCACCGAGCGCGAGCGGACCGGCATCGGCTCGCTCAAGGTCCGTTACAACAAGGTGTTCGGCTACTTCATCGAGGTCAGCAGGTCCAACCTCGACCGCGTCCCGGATCACTACGAGCGGCGCCAGACCCTCACCAACGCCGAGCGTTTCGTGACGCCCGAGCTCAAGGAGCTGGAGGCGAGGATCCTGGCCGCTGAGGAGCGCTCCACCAGCCGCGAGCGGGAGCTCTGGGCCGGGCTGGTGGCCTCGCTGGTGGGCGAGGCCCGCCGGCTCGCGGCCACCGCGGCCGTGGTGGCCCAGCTGGACGTCCTGGCGGCCTTCGCCGACCGCGCCCGGCGCCGGGGGTACTGCCGGCCCGTGGTGGAGGACAGCCGCCGCATCCTGATCCGCGAGGGCCGTCACCCCGTCCTCGAGGAGGTCCAGCGCGACGCGCCCTTCGTGCCCAACGACTGCATCCTGGATCCGGGAGACACCAACGTCGTCCTGCTCACGGGCCCCAACATGGGCGGCAAGTCCACCTACCTCCGGCAGGTGGCCCTGATCGTCCTCATGGCCCACGCGGGTTCCTTCGTCCCGGCCGCCGAGGCCACCGTGGGGCTCACCGACCGGATCTTCACCCGCGTGGGCGCCTCGGACATGCTGGCCCGCGGCGAGTCGACCTTCATGGTGGAGATGACCGAGACGGCCAACATCCTCCACCAGGCGACACCCCGCTCCCTGGTGATCCTCGACGAGGTGGGACGGGGCACGGCCACCTTCGACGGCCTCTCCCTGGCCTGGGCCATCGTGGAGTACCTGCACGACCGGCCCGACCACGCCGCACGGGTCTTCTTCGCCACCCACTACCACGAGCTCACCGACCTGGCGCGCCGCCTGCCCCGGCTGGCCAACCGCTCCATGGCCGTCAAGGAGTGGCGGGGACAGATCCTCTTCCTGCACCGGGTGGTGGACGGGCCCTCCGACCGGTCCTACGGCATCCACGTGGCCCGCCTGGCCGGTGTCCCCGAGGAGGTCTGTGCCCGCGCCGAGGAGATCCTGGCGGGCCTCGAGCAGCACGAGCTCACCGTCCTGGATGCGGCCGGCGAGCCGTCGGTTCCCGCGGAGCCCGTGGACCGCCTCCACCAGCTGGACCTCTTCCGGCCCGCCACGGACGAGATCGTCCGGAGGCTCCGGGACCTCGACCCCGACACCCTGACACCGCTGGAGGCCCTCCGGATCCTCGCCGAGCTCAAGGACCAGATCCGGTGACCACCGAGATCCTTCCCCTGGTGACCGGCATCCCGGGCCCCACGCTCGAGGCGGAGGAGCGGACCATCCTGGAACGCGTCCGGCCCGCGGGGATCATCCTCTTCTCCCGCAACGTGGTCTCGGCAACCCAGGTGCGGGAGCTGGTGGACCAGCTCGAGGAGCTGCCGTCCAACCCCTTCCTCTGCATCGACCTCGAGGGCGGGGCCGTGAACCGCCTCTCCGGGCTGTGGGGGGAGCTGCCCTCGCCCGCCGAGGCCGCCGCCGTTGGGCGCCGGGCCGTGCGAGCGCTGGGCGAGGCCGCAGGTGCCGCGTGCCGCTCCCTGGGCATCCACCTGGACCTGGCGCCGGTGGTGGACCTGGAGACGCCCGAGGGGCTCCTGGCCCGCGAAGGGCGCTGCCTCAGCGACGACCCGGAGCGTGCCGCCGCTCTGGCCGGGGTCTTCACCGCCGGTCTGGCCTCGTGGTGCGTCTCGGGCTGCCTCAAGCACTACCCCGGCCTGGGGCCCATCCCCCTGGACACCCACCTGGAGCTTCCGGTCCTGGAGGGCGACGAGGCCTCCCTGGAGCCCCACCTGGCCCCCTTCGAGACGCTCTCGGCCTCGGTGCCGACCGTCATGATGGCCCACGTGGTGGTCCCCGCCCTGGGCGACGCCGAGCGACCCGCCTCCCTGGTGCCCCGCCTTGTCCGACGGGCTGCCGAACTTCCCGGCCGCCCCGTGGTCCTCTCCGACGACCTGGAGATGGGCGCGCTCGGCCCCTGGGGGGACCTGGAGGACCGGGCCGTGGCCGCGCTGGCGGCCGGCAATCACGGCATCATCGTGTCGAAGGCCTTCGACCGGCTGCCGGCGATCGCCGGGCGCCTGGTCACTGCCATGGAGACCGACACGCACCTGTGGCAGGCCATCCAGGAGGCCTCCGCACGGCTGGGAACCCTGCGCAACGACCTGTGTCGCACGGCCGCCTCCATGCCAGCGCCCGACGACGATCTGGTGGCCACCCTGTGGGAACAGGCCCGCCGGGAGGCGACGCCGTGAGCCACGGCAACGACAGCCCCCGGGCGGTGGTGCTGCTGTCCGGCGGTCTGGACTCCGCCACGACGCTGGCTGTCGCACTGTCCGAGGGGTTCGCCTGTCACTGCCTCACCGTGGACTACGGCCAGCGGCACCGGGTGGAGCTGGAGGCGGCCGCGGCCGTGGCACGGCAGCTGAGGGCGGCCTCCCACCGCGTGGTCACCATGGACCTGCGGGCCATCGGCGGCTCCGCCCTCACCGACGACATCGAGGTCCCCCACCACGACGCCCCCGGATCGGGCCCCATTCCCGTGACCTACGTGCCGGCCCGCAACACCGTGCTCCTGGCCCTTCTCCTGGGCCTCGCCGAGGTCGTGGGCACCCGCGACCTCTTCATCGGGGCCAACGCGGTGGACTACTCCGGCTACCCCGACTGCAGGCCGGAGTTCCTCCGGGCCTTCGAGGAGCTCGCGGCCCTCGCCACACGTGCGGGTGTGGAGGACGGCGTGCGCTTCCGGGTCCACGCCCCCCTGCTGCACCTCGCCAAGGCCGAGATCGTCCGGCTGGGGACCGGACTGGGGGTGGACCACGGGCTCACCTGGTCCTGCTACGACCCCCGTCCCGGCGGCCTCGCCTGCGGCCTGTGCGACGCCTGCATCCTCCGGCTCCGGGGTTTCGAGGAGGCGGGGATCCCGGATCCGGTGCCGTACGCGGAGGTCTAGCCCGGATGATTCAGGAGGGTTCGCAGCGAGCGGCGCGAGGCGCCGTTGCTGGTGGCGTTCTCGCAAGACGAGGGTGTGAAGGCGTGCTCGCGGCACGTCGAACGACCGAGTCGAGAAAACGCCGCCAGGAATGGTGGATCGCGCCGCACAGCCGAAGCATCATGAATACTCCGGGCTAGGACCCCGGGCCGCCCCCCACCCACCCGGTGAAGAGGTGAAGACGTAAGGACGTGAGGACGTGAGGACGTCCCCCACCCACCCGGAGAAGGTGGCGCCCGGCGGCGCGTGCCGGGCACGGCGTTTCCCGTGACGCTTTCCGAATCCCAACACCCGGGAAACGCCGTACCGGGCTCCGCACGGGAAGAAGGCCCGGAGAAGTGGCCCGCCATGGTGGGAGGCGGCCCGCCCGCACTCCGGCGAGGCTGGAGCTCCCCCGGGCGACCAGACCGTTCAGCCTCGCCGGAGGAGGACGGCGGGGCCGTGCGACAGCACGGACCCGGCCGCCGGAGCACGGAGAAATGTCCGTGCCCGTGACGGTGCCCGTGACGGTGGCGGTGTCCGTGACTGTGACCGTGTCCGTGCCGGTGGCCATGCCCGTGACGGTGTCCGTGTCGGGGTCAGGGACAGGGCCGGGGACGGTGGCAGTATCGGCGCCGGAGGGCGGCGGCCGCGAGCGGCGACTGCTTTGGAGTCCGTGACCGTGTCCGGGACCGTGACCGTGTCAGTGTCGGTGTCCGTGTCCGTGTCGGTGACCGTGCCCGTGCCGGTGTCCGGCCCCCCGGCTCAGGCGAGGACGGCGAACCCCAGGCGGACCGCCACGGCGAGCGCGGTGGCCAGGGCGACGGTCATGGCGCCGATCCAGACCGTGTCCTTCCAGCCCACCTCCCGCGCCATGACGGCGATGGTGGCAACGCAGGGGATGTAGAAGACCACGAAGATCACGAAGGTCACCAGCTGCGCCGGGCTCAGCACCGACGCGATCGCCGTGGTTCCCAGGGCCTGCACCAGCATCACCACCGTCAGCTCCTTGCGGAGCACGCCGAAGATCAGGGTCACCCCCACCGCCGCCGGCAGCCCCAGCAGACCCACGGTAAACGGCGACAGCACGGTGTTGAGGAGCTCGTCGGCATGGAGCCACTCCAGGACACCGAGGACCGCCGAGGACGCGATGAGCAGGGGCCAGGCGATGACGATGAACTCCCGCAGGGACAGCCAGGTCTTGGCCAGCAGGGTCCTGGCGGCGGGCATCCGGAGGTCGGGGATCTCCAGGATCAGACCCGGCGCCCTGCCCTTCATCCTGCGGGCCAGGGTGACACCGACCCCTCCGATGACCGCGAGGTTGAGCACGTAGACCCCGAAGGCCCACAGGGGGCCCATGTAGGCCCCTACCACGGCGTAGATCACGGTGGTGCGCGCCGAGCACGGCACCAGCACCGTGAGCGCGGTGGTGATCCGGCGGTCTCGGGGGGACTCCAGGATCCGGGTGGCCATCACCGCCGGGACCGAGCAGCCGTAGCCCAGCATGAGCGGCACCACCGACTTGCCGTGGAGCCCGATGCGGTGCATGAGATTGTCAAGGATGTACGCCATCCGGGGCAGGTACCCCGTGTCCTCCAGGACGGCGAGGCCCACCAGGAAGGGCACCAGGTACGGGAGGACGATGGCCACGCCACCCGAGATGCCCAGGATCAGGCCGTTGACCAGGGTCCCGGCAAAGGTCTCCAGCGGGAGAGCACGGGCCAGGTTGGCGGCGAGACCGTCGAACACCGCGACCAGGGGGCCTTCCAGGTGCTTCCCGAGCCCGAAGACGGCATAGAAGAAACCCATGAGGATCAGCACCATGAGCGGACCGCCGCTGACCGGGTGCAGCAGCAGGCGGTCCATCTTCTCCCGCCAGCCCACCTTCCGCCGGTGATGCCGGGACACCCGGTCCTCGATGGTATGCGCCACGGCGTGCCGGGCTCCAGAAATCACCTGGTCGGCCGGCCATCCGTGCTCCGACTCGAGCCGACTCTTCGCGATCTCCAGGACCCTGCCGTTCCGCCCCGCCAGGCGCCGGTGGATCTCCGGGTCTCCCTCCAGGAGCTTGATGGCCAGGAAACGGGCGGGAACACCCGGTCCGGGCAGCTGGTCCGCGAGGCAGGCAGTCACCTCGCCCACGGCCCGTTCCACCTCACGGTCGTACGAGGGGGGCTCGGACCGGGCCTCCATGAGCCCGGCCCGCATGGCCTCCCGGAAGAGCTCCTTCAGGCCGGCGCCCCGCCTCCCGATGGTGGGTACCACCGGAACTCCCAGCTCCCGGGACAGCGCCTCGGAATCCACCTCGATGCCCTTCCGGCGGGCCTCGTCCACCATGTTGAGCGCCACCACCATGGGACGCCGGAGCTCCAGGAGCTGGAGCGTCAGCTCCAGGGACCGGCCCAGCCGGCTCGCGTCGAGCACGTTGATGATCACGTCGTCCGGGTGCTCCAGGAGGTAGGCCAGGGCCTCCCGCTCCGCAGCGTCGGTGGAGGTCAGCGAGTACACGCCGGGGAGGTCCACCACTGCCACCTCACGGCCGAGGATGAGGGCGCGGCTCACCGTGTAGGTCACAGAGGTCCCGGGAAAGTTCGCCGTGGCGGCCCGGTACCCGGCCACGGCGTTGAAGATCGTGCTCTTGCCCGAGTTAGGCTGGCCGGTCAGAACGAACCGCATCGGCCTCGACCCTCACCTTCTTTGCCACCCCGCGGCCGAGAGCGACCCTGGTGCCGTGGATCTCCACCAGGACGGGGCCCCGGAAAGGCGCGCGTTCCACCACCCGGATGGCATCACCCACGTGAATCCCGAGGGTATTGAGGTGGGTCCGGACTCGCATCCCTCCATCGATATCAGTGACAGTCGTCTCACGGTCCAGCTCCACATCCACCAGGGTTGTCATCGGTGTCCCTTCTCCCCGGGGGAGCATACCTCAGACCGGCCAGAATTTGAACCCCTGTCGCAATATCTGCCTCGGGTCACGGGACAGGAACCGCACGGACGGCACCGGGGAGGTGGCCATGGGAGCACCTCGGCCACCCCCTGTCGCTCCCCGCCCCGAACGATCCGGAGCGCCCTACTTCTGGAACCATTTCTTCCTGAGGACCTTCAGGGGCCTCATGTGGGTGCCCAGCAAACCCGTGTGGCCCGACCTGTCGGTGGCCAGAACCCAGAACTCCACGGTGGTGTTGCCATGGATGGCGGGGGTCAGGAGAAGCACGTACCGTCCCCCGCTGGTGGGCTCCAGCGGGATCTCCCGGAACTCGGCCTCCCCCCGCCGCCGGACCATGGCCTTCACGCTGGCCACGCCCAGGTCGTCCGTGACCTGGAAGGGAATCGCCAGGGTCTGGTTCTTCTTGAAGCGCAGGGTCGCCGACGGGTCCAGGACCACCTTCGGGGCCTGCTCGTCCATGGCCCGGAGCTTCTTTTCCAGGCGGGTCCGGAGGGAGGCGAAGCGGCCCTCGTAGGGTGCCGTGGGCGTGGCGCTCCCGAGGATCTCGAGTCCCCTTTCGGGGTCACCTGCCTTCAGGGCCTCCTCCGCCCGGGTCAGGATTCTCTCCAGTTTCTCGTTCCGATCAGCCTTCCGGCGGAGCTCCTGGATGCGCTCCGACAGCCCCTGCCGGTCGGGCCACAGCATCCGGAGCCTTTCCAGCAGGGCGATGGCACCCTGGAGGTCGCCCGAGGCCTCCATCCCGGCCGCTCGCGTCTCCACGTTGCGAGCGGCCTCCTCCCTGAGCTTCAAAGCCCCCGAGTAGGTGGGCAGGTCCCGGATCAGGACGTTGGCCCGTTCGATCACCTGGAGATCGTCGCCGGACTTCTTTGCCCGCCACATGAGGGTGTGGGTCCTGAGGATCTCCCGCGCCCTCGCCATCCGGGCCTTCAGGCCCCGGACCCCGGCAATCTCCCGGGACGGCAGGTCGGACAGGGCGTTGAGGGAACGCCGGATCATCCTGATGCTACCGCTGGCCAGGCCCTTTTCCAGCTCCCGGCTGGCCGTCTCCAGCGTCATTCCCTTCTGGAGCTGCTGCACCTCGTCCCAGATGGCCCGCTCCTCCTCGGAGAACGCGGTCACCTCCTCGGCGGAGATGCCCTCGAGCGCGGTCCGGGCCGCAGCCGCATCACCCCGGCTCAGGGCATCCTGCGCTGCCACGAGCCTCGGGTCGAGACCGGGTGCGACCGTGGGTTCCTCCCGGACCTCCACCACCTCCACCACGGAGGGCTCCATCGCCACCGGCTCGGTCCCCTTCTTCCGGCCTCCGCTCCGGAGCAGGAGTCCAAGGACCACCACGGCGACCACGAGGCCCAGCACGCCGAGTGCCACAAGCAGGGCGCCCCTGGAGATCCGTGGGACGTCCTTCCCAGCGGCGGGCCGCAGCGGCTTCGCCTTCTTCCTCTCCGTTTCTTCCTTCTTCTCCTTCTTCTCTGGAGCCCTCGCCGGCTCCACAGCACCGGGCCTGTGATCCGGCGGGCCACCGGCCGGCCCCTTCGCTGTCGGCGGGGGTGGCGCCGGGGGTATCCCGCCGGCCTCCGGCGGAGCCGGCGCAGGGGCCTGCACCTTCGCCGAGGTCTCTCCATCCCCGGGATCCCGAGGCATCGCCACCGTGGGGGACAGCTCGGCCGGGTCGATGGCAGGGTGGGTCTGGTTGGGGTCGAGCCGGGGCGGGGGCGGTGGTGGTGCCGGGGCCGGAGGCGGGGCCACCCGGCAGGTTTCTCCCGTCTTCCGGACCGCAGACTCCAGCGCGGGGTCCGGCTGCGGTGTGGGTCCGGGCGCGGAGGCACCTCCTGTGAGCAGGGCCTCTGCCAGGCCCCCCAGGGTCAACGTCCGCGCGGCGGGATCTCGCCGCAACGCCAGCCCGAGCACCCTCTCCAGTCCCACGGGGTCCGCCACCTCGTCGCGGACGCCTGCGGGCAGGGTCACCACCGGCTCCGGTGCGCCCACCGCCTCCACCTCGGCGCCCAGGACCTGGCACGTCACGAGGGCCGCCGAGTAGAGGTCAGCCCTCCAGGCCGCCCCGGCGCCGCCCAGCTTCGTGTCCACGAGCTCCGGCGCCGCGAACGCGTCCCACTCGGGGGAGTGCCCCATGAGGGCGCCCGTCTCACCTGACCCCAGGTACGAGGGTGACCCGAGGCCCAGCAGCAGGACCCCTTCTGGCGTGACCATGATATTGCTCGTGGAGAGGTTGCGATGCACGAGACCCCGGTCGGCCATGCCGGCCAGGCATGAGGCCACCTCGCCGAGGACCACGAGGAGCTCCCCGGGCGGGCTCTCCTTCCGCTGGGCCAGGAGCCCACCCTCCCGGCGGACCGTCACCAGGAAGGCCCGGCCCTCGGGCGTGAAGCCGTAGTCCATCAGCTCCGGCAGGCAGGGCAACCTCACCAGCCGCAACCTGGCCATGTCCTCCAGGAACCGCTTCCTGTTCTCATCTGAAACCGTCCCACCGAGGGCGTTGAGGAGCTTGAGCACCACGTCCCGGCCGGAGGCGGGGTCCTGCGCGTGGAACACCGTGGTCTGGGGCGCCGCCTTGAGCAGCGTCACGATCCGGAGCTCGTCGACGATCTTCCTCGGCTCGCTCATCCCGGAACCTCCATGGCGCCCCCGGAGTTCTCCAGGGGAAACCCCGACCCTCCCGGCAGCAGTACGCTTCACTTGATTATATGCCAACACGGCCCGTCCGGGATATGACCGCCCCGTCATCACGACAATGCGGGTCCGAGGTTGTTGCATTGTTCCCAACGCACGTGGGCACGAGAGATACGATGGCATCGACAATGTGCCTTGCCTCGAGGTCGGAGGCCCGTCCACGCCGTGGAGGTCGATGTCCTGGAGCGCGAGTTCAGTCCGCAGGGACCATCATCCGTCCCCATCCTCCTGCGACTCAGGAGAATGCGGGCTGAAGCCCGCTCTCCAACGATCCCGGTCTGATAACGGCGGACAGCACAGCGACCTCGACCCCCCGCACGTGCCCCCTCACTCTCAGCGCGCTACAATGCCGCCGGACCGCAGTGGAGGTGCTCCATGAAACCCACCGTCACCGTCGAGCTCACCGACCTTCCCGAGCCGGCGCCCTTCGAGCCCGGCATCCGTCGGGCGCCCAGCCGGGGGTACGACCTCGACCGGCGCGAGACCATCCTGGCCCTGAGGAACGCCCTCCGGTACGTGCCCGAGGAACACCACGGGGTGGTGGCCCCCGAGTTCCTCCGCGAACTGAAGACCATGGGCCGGATCTACGGCTACCGGTACCGCCCCGCCGGGCGTATCTGGGGCCGGCCCGTGGAGGAGTACCGCGGCGCCACCCTCGAGGGCCGGGCCATGCAGGTGATGATCGACAACAACCTGGATTTCGAGGTGGCCCTCTACCCCTACGAGCTGGTCACCTACGGCGAGTCCGGCCAGGTCTGCCAGAACTGGATGCAGTACCGCCTGATCAAGCGCTACCTGGAGATGGTGGACGAGAACCAGACCCTCGTGGTCAGCTCGGGGCACCCCCTGGGACTCTTCCCCTCGCGCCCCGAGGCGCCCCGCGCCATCGTCACCAACGGGCTCATGGTGGGCATGTTCGATACGCCGGAGGACTTCCACCGCCTGGCCGCCCTGGGCGTGGTCAACTACGGCCAGATGACCGCCGGCGGCTGGATGTACATCGGGCCCCAGGGCATCGTCCACGGCACCTACATCACGCTGCTCAACGCGGGCCGCCTCTACCTGGGTGTCCCCGAGAACGGGGACCTCCGGGGCCACACCTTCGTCACCTCGGGCCTCGGCGGCATGTCCGGAGCCCAGGCCAAGGCCCTGGAGATCGCCGGCGGCGCCGGGATCATCGCCGAGGTGGACGCCTCCCGCATCGAGACCCGGCACTCCCAGGGCTGGGTGGGGAAGGTCACCTCCGACCTCGCCGAGGCCGTGCGCTGGATGCTGGAGGCGCGGGACCGCGGCGAGGCCGTCTCCATCGCCTACCACGGCAACGTGGTGGACCTCCTGGAGCACCTCGACGAGAAGAACGTTCCCGTGGAGCTGCTCTCCGACCAGACCTCCTGCCACGACGTCTACGGCGGCGGCTACACCCCCGCCGGCGTGACCTTCGAGGAGGGCCGGGAGCTGCTCGAGACCGACCGTGAACGCTTCTGCGCCCTGGTGGACGAGAGCCTCCGCCGTCACTACCGGGTCCTCCGCCGCCTGACGGACAGGGGCGCCTTCTTCTGGGACTACGGCAACTCCTTCATGAAGGCCGTCTTCGACGCGGGCGTCACCGAGATCGCAAAGAACGGGCGGGACACTTCGGAGGGCTTCATCTGGCCCTCCTACGTGGAGGACATCATGGGGCCGCTCTGCTTTGACCACGGCTACGGCCCCTTCCGCTGGGTCTGCCTCTCGGGGAGGCCCGAGGACCTGGCGAAGACCGACCGGACCGCCATGGAGTGCATCGACCCCGAACGGCGCGGCCAGGACCGTGACAACTGGCAGTGGATCCGCGATGCCGGGAAGAACCGCCTGGTGGTGGGCACGCAGGCGCGGATCCTCTACGCCGACGCCGAGGGCCGGACCCGCATCGCCCGGGCCTTCAACAGGCTCGTGCGCGACGGCAAGATCGGCCCCGTCATGATGGGCCGCGACCACCACGACACGGGTGGCACCGACTCGCCGTTCCGGGAGACCGCCAACATCTACGACGGCTCGAACCTGACTGCCGACATGGCGCACCACTGCTGGGCGGGCAACGCCGCCCGGGGCATGACCATGGCCGTGCTCTCCAACGGCGGCGGCGTGGGTACGGGCAAGGCCATCAACGGCGGCTTCGGCCTCGTCCTGGACGGCTCGGAGCGGGTGGACCGCATCCTGGACACCGCGCTCGAGTGGGACGTCATGTGCGGCGTCACCCGCCGCGCCTGGGCGCTGAACCCCAACGCCCTGGAGACCGTCACATCCTGGAACATGGCCAACGGGGAGCGGGGCCACCTCACCGTCCCGCGGGAGGCCGACCAGGGGCTTCTCGAGGAGCTGGTGGACCGGGCGGAGTGACCGGAACCCCACGACGGGCCGGGAGGCTGGTGCACCCACCGGAGGGCTCCGTCCGCCGTGCATCCCGGGGGACCGTCCGGTTTTGCCGTGCTGCCGCACCGCCACGGGCCGGAAGGTCTTCCCGCGGACCGCCAGGATGTCCTCAGATGCCCCGACGATCCCATCACCCGAGGCCAGATGGCCGTCTACCTGGCAGCGGCCCTCGGCCTCCACTGGCCCACCTGATCCCGGACCGGCATGAAGGAAGCCTCCACCACAGTCTCCCCGGAGCACCCCACTCCGGGGAGATTGGCAGTGCCCGGAACGGGACCCCGACACGCGAGTCGATTGCACGAGTCCCGGGATTCTCGTGACGGCAGGCCCCCACCCGCCCGGGAACATGAACCAGGCTCACGCTGTGCCGCCAATTGACATCATGCCCATAAGGGTTTATACTCAGGAAATTGACACGAGCCCATTCTCATCTGGCAATCCGGGTTGTTCCGGATGGTCCCGGATGATTCCGGACTCGGGGGATCATGGTGATCACGGTCCGGGGGCTCAGAACAGCACAAGGAGTATCACACCGTGCAGGAATCACGAACCCCTACCATCGTCGCCGTGCTCATCGTACTCTGTGCCCTGATCGGACCACCGGCCGCAACGGCGCAACAGACCAACAACGGGATCAGGACACCCGACGCGCTTCATCCAGGCGCTTCTGCGGGTTTCCAGTATCATGGTCCACAGGGCGCCGCCCCGGAGGCCTTCGGGTCCGATTTGCAGTTCACCGTCTTCCACGCCTCGCGGTTCCTTCCCTGGGACGGACACGTCATTCCCAAGTATTCGGGTTCGGGCTATGTTTCCCCCAGTTCGGCAGAGGGTGACTACTGGGCGCAGATCGACCTTCCCAACGGCGCGGCCATCGGCTATGCCTATGCCGTGTTGTATGATGCCTCCACCACGGGGTACTGGTACTTTGACCTCCACGGCTACGAGGGGGCCTTCCCCGAAGGAGGCTCTACCACACCTTCTTACACCTCTTTTGCCGATGCCAGTACCGGTATTTCTGATGCCCCAGGCTACGTGATCCTTCCCGTCTATCCGTCACCGCCCGTTGTGGTTCGCGAATGGACCGACATGAACGGTGACTCCGTCGAGAGCACCGTCTCGTACAACCTGAGCCTCGAGGCTTACGACAGTGACGGCGCCGGTGACCTCCGGTTCTGGGGCGTGGCGGTCCGGTGGACCCGCACCATCTCTCCGGCTCCCGCCTCGGCCACCTTCGCCGACGTGCCCACGGACCACTGGGCCTTCCAGTTCGTGGAGGCCCTGGTGGATGCGGGCATCACCGCCGGCTGCGGCGGCGGCAACTACTGCCCCGACGACCCCATCACCCGAGGCCAGATGGCCGTCTACCTGGCAGCAGCCCTCGGCCTCCACTGGCCCATCTGATCCCTGGCGCTGATTTACCGGCAACAGGCGGCGCGCCACATGGCGCGCCGCCCTTCTTCGACGGTCCCGGGGAAGGGTGTCACCGTCTTCCGGCGGTCTCCACCCGGTCTCCCTCCCGCGACGCTCTCATCCTGGCGGCCAGTCCCAGGGACTCCGGCTGACCGTAGGCTCCGGGCGCGAGGTAGGTGCCCCGCTCGGCCTCGGGCATCACCGCCGGCTGCGGCGGCGGCAACTACTGCCCCGACGACCCCATCACCCGAGGCCAGATGGCCGTCTACCTGGCAGCAGCCCTCGGGCTCCACTGGGACCTCTGACTCTGACCCGATCAACAACCCAGCCCGGACTGTTCACGAGGGTCCGTCGCGAGCGGCCCGAGGCGCCGTTGCCGGTGGTGTTCCCCTACGGCGAGGGAGCGAAGGCGTGCGTATGGCATGTCGAGCGACCGGGTCGGGACAGTGCCGCCAGGAACGGTGTATCGCGCCGCGCAGTCGACGCATCATGAACAGTCCGGGCTGGATGGCTTCCCGTCAATCCTCAGGATTGGATCAGGGTTTCCTCAGGACTTCACGTCGCCTCCTCGTCCACACTCTTCCCGTCAGACGACACAGGAACCGTCGTCCCGAGTTCGGGATACCAGTAACGACGACAGGACAGGAGGCACGCCATGAACCCCAGAAAACCACAATCCGCGTCGATACTCGTCTGGACATCCTTTCTACTCCTGATACTGGCCACAAGCCTGCCCACGGTTGCACAGGAGATGACGCCACCCGGGGCTCCTGAAGGCTTCGGTGGACAGGACCAGATCGAGATCCTGGGAGCCGCACGCTGGAACGGGTTCTTCGCCCCGGCCCAGTGGGGCTACAAGGGCGGAGGGTACATCTTCCTGACCCGCGGCAACGACAACCTCTGGACGGACCTCCCCCTGCCCGTCGGTGCCGGCCTCAAGGGCATCGGCCTCATCGCCTACGACAACGACACGAGCTGCGGCTGGCTCCTCCAGCTCGCCCGGTACGAGGCCGGAAGGGGGACCAGGGGACCGTTTGGGGAGAACCTCCTGCAGGTCACCACCAGCCAGGACTCCGCGACAGGGTACAGGCTGGTGGAGGCCAGCTTCACCGACCCGGTCGTCATCCGCGCGTGGGAGGACCTCGACGGCGACGGCCTCTCCAACCCCGTCGTCTACGCCCTCAAGGCGTCGATGCTCGGGACCTGCGCAGGAGACAGCAACATGGCGTTCTTCGGAGCAGAGATCTGGTGGAGGAGGACCGTCGCCCCCGCTCCGGCCACCGCCACGTTCAATGACGTGCCCACGGGACACTGGGCCTTCCAGTTCGTGGAGGCCCTGGCGGCCTCGGGCATCACCGCTGGCTGTGGTGGCGGGAACTACTGCCCCGACGACCCCATCACCCGTGCTCAGATGGCCGTCTACCTGGCTGCCGCACTCGGGCTCCACTGGCCGTACTGATCCGGGGATCCGCTGCCCTCGACTGCGGCGCGCCCCCCCCGGGCGCGTCGCAGCCGCGGCCGGTTTCCGCTCGTGTTCCAGGACCCCACACCATTCCGCGGTATCATGGGCCATCTCCTGGAGGTGACGACCATGTTCGCGACCCGCCGTTTCCGCACTCTCGTGTTCGCAACAATGCTCCTGCCGGCCCTCATGCTGGCAGGGCCGCAGGACGACCAGACAGGCATCCTGGAGCAGGGGCTCGCGGCCTACGAGGCCGGAGAGTACCAGGAGGCCCTGAAGCTCTGGCGGCCGCTGGCGGCCCAGGGCGACCCGGAGGCCCAGTTCCGCATCGGGTACCTCTACGCCATGGGGCAGGGTGTTCCACGGGACCCCGAGCTTGCGCTGACCTGGTACCGGAAGGCCGCGGAGCTCGGACACGCCAAGGCCCAGTACAACGTGGGGCTCGCCTACCTGAAGGGCAACGGTGTCGAGAAGGACCCTGCGGAGGCCGTCAGGTGGATCACGCGGTCGGCCTCCCAGGGGTGGGCCCCCGCCCAGTTCGCGCTCGGGCTCGCCTACACCCAGGGCCTCGGCGTGGAAAAGGACTTCACGGAGGCGGCCAGGTGGATCGGCAAGGCCGCCGACCAGGGCCATGCCGACGCCCAGTTCGCCCTGGGAATGATGTACAGAGACGGCACCGGGGTGGAGAAGAACACGAAGAAGGCCGTGGAGCTCCTGCGCCAGTCGGCGGAGAACGGCAACCTCGGGGCCATCTACCAGCTCGGAGCGCTCAACCCGGCGCGGGGGCTCAGGCCCGACTCCCCCGAGGCCATCTCGAGGATCCGGAAGGCCGCGGAGCTCGGCTACGCCCAGGCCCAGTACGACCTTGGCGCGGCCTACGCCAGGGGAGCCGCAGGGCTCGAGAAGGACCCCGCCGAGGCCGCGAAGTGGTTCCGGAAGGCCGCCGACCAGGGTCTGGCCGCGGCCCAGTTCGACCTTGGATGGCTCCACGAGAACGGCGAGGGCGTGGAGAAGGACCAGGAGAAGGCGGTGGAGTGGTACACGAAGGCCGCCGACCAGGGTTTCGCCCGGGCCCAGTACCAGCTCGGCATGCACTACGCCTCCGGACGCGGTGTGGAGCAGGATGCCAACCGCGCCTTCCAGCTCATCCTCGCGGCCGCCGAGTCGGGTTTCGTGGAGGCCCAGTACGCGGTGGGCGTCATGTACGACAACGGGAACGGCGTGCAGCAGGACTACTCCAAGGCCATGGAGTGGTACAGGAAGGCCGCGGACAACGGGAACGCCACCGCCATGTTCGCCGCCGGAAACCTGCATGCCAACGGGTACGGCGTGCCCAAGGACTTCTCCGAGGCCAAGAAGTGGTACTGCCGGGGTGCGCGCCTGGGCCATCCCCAGTGCCTCCAGATGCTGGGGGACGACGTGGACGTGGAGAAGGTGTGCAGCGAGGAGTCCCTGAAGGCCACATCCCGGAAACCGGAGGCGGCGGGCCCACCACAGCCCGTCCCCGGACAGCTGCCACCCGGGATGGTCCCACCGGGACAGGCGCCCCCCGGACAGCAGCCGCCACCTCCCCCGGCCCCGCCGCAGGGATCCGGCGGAAGCTGAGCCGCCCCACCGTCGGGGATCAGGCCGCCAGGAAGGCCTCGCCGGCCCGGACCAGGGCGGCGTAGCGCCCGCCGGCCTCCATGAGCTCGTGATGGGTCCCCTGCTCCACGATGCGGCCGGCCTCCATCACCACGATGCGGTCCGCGTTGCGGACGGTGGAGAGCCGGTGTGCCACCACGATGACGGTCCGTCCCTCGAAGAGCCGGCCCAGGGCCTCCTGGATCAGCCGCTCCGTGACGGGGTCCACGCTGGCCGTGGCCTCGTCCAGGATCAGCACCCGCGGGTCGTGGGCCATGGCCCGGGCGAAGGTCACGAGCTGCCCCTCCCCCACCGAGAGGCCGGCGCCCCGTTCCCGCAGCACACCCTCCCAGCCCAGGCGCTCCACCACCAGGTCGGCGTGGACGGCCCGGGCCGCGGCCTCGCACCTCTCGAGCGTGATGGCGGGGTTCCCCAGGTCCACGTTGAAGCGCAGGGTGTCGGAGAAGAGCTGGATGTCCTGCCGGACCCCGGCCACCTTCCGGCGGACCTGCCGGGGGGCCAGCGACGCCAGCTCCCTCCCATCCAGGAGGATGCTCCCGCGGTAGCCGCCGTAGGAGGTGTCGAGCAGGCGCGTGAGGGTGGTCTTCCCCGAGCCCGTGGCACCCACCAGCGCCACCAGCTCGCCCGGCCGGACCTCCAGGTCGACCCCCCGGATGACGTCCGTCCCCTCCGGGTAGGCGAAGCGCACGTCCCGGAGCACCAGGTGCCCCCGGACCTCCTCCACCGGTGCGCCCCGCTCGGGGTCGGGCACCGGCTCGTCCAGGAGCTCGAAGACCTTGGCCAGGGAGGCCATCCCCCGCTGGATCACCGCCACCTTGCCGGAGAGCTCCCGGAGGGGGCGGAACAGCCGGTCCAGGTAGCCGATGAAGGCCACCAGGAGGCCCGCGCTCACCGAGCCGTGGAACAGGGGACCCAGGAGGCCGCCAGGGCCGCCCGAGCCGAACCACACCATGGCCGCCACGGCCATGGCCGAGGCACCGTCCACCAGCGCGTAGGTGAGGGCGTCGTGGACGTTGCTCCGGGTGGCGGCGTCACGGAACCTCCTGCCCAGACGGGCGAACTGCCGCTGCGCCACCTCCTCGTGGGCGTAGAGCTGGACCACCTCCACCCCGTCCACCCGCTCGGCCAGGAAGGAGTTGATGGCCGACAGCGCGCTCCGGACCGCCATGAACACGGTCCGCAGGCGGCGCCGGAGGAGCTCGAGGACCGCCAGGAAGGGCGGGGCCAGCAGCAGGAGGAACAGCGTGAGACGCCAGTCGAGCAGCGCCATGGCCACCACCGTGCCCGCGATCATGAGCAGGTCCAGCAGGATCATCACCACGCCCGAGCTGAACGCCTCGCCCAGGGCGTCCACGTCGCTGGTGATCCGGGTCAGCAGGCGGCCCGCGGGCTGCCGGTCCAGAACCGACTGGGGCAGGCGCAGGAGGTGCTCGTACAGCGCCTGACGCAGCCTCACGATCCCCCGCTGGCCGCCCCAGGCCAGGGTCAGGCCGTAGCCCGCCTCCACGATCCAGGCACCCACCACGGCTCCCAGGTAGAGGACCATGAGCCGGCCCATCCCCTCCATGGAACCCGTGACGATGTGCCCGTCGATGGCCCGCTTCACCAGCCACGGCTGGAGCAGGCTCAGGCCCGCCGCCGTCGGCGTGAGCACCAGCGCCACAGCGAAGGCCCAGGCGTCCTTCCGGAGGAAGGGGAGCAGCCGCCCCAGGAGCTTCAGGTCCCTCACGAGGCCGCCTCCCCCGTGACCGGGCCCCCGTCCGCCATCCCAGCCCGCCGGGCCAGCCACACGTCGCGAAGGGGCCCGGGCCGCGCCACCACCTCGGCGAACGGTCCCGAATCCACCAGGAGCCCCCGGTCGAGCACGAGCACGTGCCCGGTGCGCTGGAGCACCGACAGGCGGTGGCTCGCGATGACCACGGTGGGATGGCCCGGTCCCCCGGACAGGCCCTCCAGCGTCTCCACCAGCCGGGTCTCCGTGGCGTGGTCCACGGCGGACAGCACGTCGTCCAGCAGCAGCAGGTCGCCGCCCCGGTAGAGGCCCCGGGCCAGCGCCACCCGCTGCCGCTGGCCCCCGGAGAGCATCACGCCCCGCTCGCCCACCAGGGTGTCGAGGCCCTCGGGCAGTGCCCTCAGGTCATCCTCGAGGACCGCCGCCCCGACGGCCCACCGCACCCGCTCCATGTCGGGCTCCTCGGTGAGCGCCACGTTGAAGGTCACCGTCTCGGAAAAGAGGAAGGGCCGCTGCGGTACCAGCACCACGCGGCGGCGCCACGCCTCGAGGGGGATCTCCACGAGATCCTGCCCGTCAACGAAGAGGCACCCCGGTGGTGGCTCCTCCAGGCGGGCCAGGAGGCGGAGCAGCGTGGACTTGCCGGCCCCGGTCCTGCCGAAGATCCCCACCATGGAACCCGCGGGGATCACGGCGCCGGAGATCTCGAGGGCCGGTGCCGCACCGCCCGGGTAGGTGAACTCCAGCCCCTTCACCATGATTCCGGGACCCGAACCCGGCGTCGCCGCCGCCGCCGTGGCGCCGCTCTCCTCCGGCACCGGGGCCTGGAGAATCTCCAGGAGCCGCTCCAGCGCCGCCCTGCCGCGCTGGGCCACGGACACCAGCCAGCCCAGGGACCGCAGGGGCGGCAGGAGGACCATGAGCAGGGCCACGAAGGCCGTCAGCTCGCCCACGCTCAGCGTCCCCGCGTGGACCATGGCGCCGCCCACCGCCACCAGGACGCCCACGGCCAGGCCGCCCGAGAGGGCCAGCACCGGCATGGCGAGCGAGCGGACCAGGGCCATGCGCATGCCGGTCCGGAGCCAGTCAAGGTTCCGGGCCCGGAAGCGGTCGGTGAAGGCGTCCTCCGCCGCGAAGCCCTGGATCGTGGCCATGCCCTGGAGGCTTCCCAGCACGTGGTCCGAGATCTCGCCCAGCTGCTCCTGGTTCCTCCGGAAGAGGGCGATGAAGCGGCGGATCCCCCACTGCACCACCGCCATGCCCACCGCGATGGGCGCCACGGAGAGCAGGGTGAGCCGGGGCGAGAGCGCCACCATCTTCCAGCCGGTGAGCCCCAGGGCCAGCGAGACGTTGAGGGCCTGGAGTCCCCCGTAGCCCACCATCACCCGGACCCATCCGATGTCGTTGGCCGCCCGGCTCACGATGTCCCCCCGGCGATGGGTGACCCAGAAGGCCATGGGAAGCCTGAGGAGGTGGGCGAAGAAGTCCTGCCGGAAACGGTACTCCATGTCCCGGACCGGGTTGAAGATCAGGATGCGGGACAGGGCGCGGATGACGATGATGGCCGCACCCATGAGCGCGATGGCCAGGGCGTGCCCGCCCACGGGCAGGCCACGCTGCAGGGCATCCACGGAGCGGCCGATCTCCCCGGGGATGGAGACCGTCAGCCAGTTGGTGAGCGCGAGGAACACCGCACCCGCCGCCAGGCTCGCGCGGTGGGGCCACACGTGGGTCCGGAACAGGCCCCGCAGGGGCAGGCCACCCGGCCCGCTTCCGGAGCGGTCCTTCTCCACAGTGATCTCGGCTCCCTCGCTCACCGCCTCGGCCAACCGTCCACCTCCGGCCAGCATTCCACCATTGCTGCGGCGGCCACGCCACCCCCACCCGGCCTACAGCAGCCAGGCGTACCCGATCTTGAGGAACACCGTCCGGTTCGTGGTGGTGAGATCGATGCCGGTGAAACCGCGCTGGCTGTCGGAGTACCCCAGGAAGAACACCGTCTGGGGATTGACCTTGTAGGAGAAGAGCAGCTGGGTGAAGAAGCGCTTGGAGCTGGGGTCCACGGGAAAGTCGTACAGCGCGGGGTTGCGGTCCACACCCGTGTACTGGAAGATCCCCCGGACGAAGGCCCGGATGTTGAACTGGTAGATGAGCCGGAGCTCGGTGACATCCGCGGAGTAGAGCGTTCCCCCCTCCACGTCCAGTGCCTCGTGACGGTGGCTGAGCGTGGTGCTCAGGTGGTTTCCGGCCCTCCAGACGAACCCGGGACCGAGGCTCAGCCGGGTTCCCGGCCTGGCGTGGGCATAGTCGATCCCGTCACCGTAGGTGGCCCAGAGCCTGAGCTCCAGGCTCCCGCTGGGCCGTGAGCTCAGGAAGAACATGGCCCCGTCGTTGCCGAACTCCCGCCCCAGGTAGAACTGGCGGCCCGAACGCAGGTTGACGAAGCCGTTGATCTGGGCCCGCGCGCTGAACGAGGCCCAGACCTCCGCCTGGTCGTGGAGACGGTTCCCGGCCTGGTCCTCGGATCCGTCCACGTCGACCCCCAGCTTGAAACGGCTGAAGAAGGCTCCCTCGGAAGGCCACCAGGTGTGGCCGGCCCGGGCCTTGACGAGGCGGTAGCCCCCGCGGGGCATGAAACCGAGGTCGGCACGGAACCCGTCGGAGACGCTCTGAAACTCGGCGTCCCACTCCCAGTTCCGGGTGTCGTGCAGGTAGGCCGCCGAGATGGCGGTGCCGGAGAACCGCCCGCGCTCCTGGCCGTACCCATCCGCCAGCGCGTCGGGATACCCGGTGCTGGAGCCCAGCACCTGGAACTCCAGGCTGTCCGACTTTCCGAGCCGGACGAGGCCGTCGACCCCGAGAACCCCGTTGGTGTAGTCGTCGCCCGTCCTCCCCGTGGCGATCACGCCCAGCGTGGAGCTCCCTCCGAGATCGTGCCGGTAGCGGAAGACGCTCGAGGTGTTGCCCTTGTCCAGGAAGGCCGACATGGAGCCCTCCGGCCCTGGAAGGATGATGTTGGTGACGTCGTCCCGGACCACGAAGGCCCCCATGGCACTCCGGCCGACCTTGCCCGTGAGCTTCGCCCCCCAGGAGGGGTCCGCGATCATGCGGGTGTGGACCACGTTGAAGGGGGTCTGGAAGTAGTCCGCGCCCTCCTGGAAGAAGGGCCGCTTCTCCGGGTAGAAGAGGGCGAAGCGGCGGTTCACCTCCAGCTGGACGCTGTCCGCCTCCACCTGGGAGAAGTCCGGGTTGATGGTGCCACTGAGCACCAGGTTCGGGGTAACTCCCCACCGGGCGGTGAGGCCCAGGTCCACCTGGGTTCGATCGTCATCCATGGGGCCGTCCGGAAAGTCCTCCCGCGACTGGGACCAGCTGGAGGTCAGCGTTGGATCGAGCTCGAGGGCCTTGCCCGGCGTGATCCCCTCCAGGCCCTCGAGCACCGAGAGCTGGCACAGGCCGCAGGAGTTGTCGCGATCGTCGGGTTGCATCTCGAAGGTGTAGCGCCGGTCACGGGGAAAGCCGCGAATCAGGCCGATGCCCCAGGTCTGGGGCCCGTCCGCCTTCTGGAACCGCAGGGAGGAGAAGGGAATCGCCACCTCCACCACCCAGCCCTCGGGAGTGATCCTCCCCATGGAGTCCCAGATGGCATCCCACGAGGCATCCTCCCTGCCGCTGGCCTCATTGAGCACCAGGTCCATCTGGACGCCGAATGGGTTGACGAGAAACCCGAAGGCCCTCCTCTGGGCATTGAAGGTGTCCAGGATGACACCCAGGAAGTCGTCACCCCACGCCCGGTCCCGGTCCATGTAGTGCGCCCGGATCTTCGATGGTTCCGGGTCCCGTGCCACGCACCCGAGGTAGAGCGCCTCGTGGTCGTAGAGGAGTCGGCACTCGGTCTCCACCCGTGCGGGAATGTTCTCGCCGGGATAGGTCTCGTAGGGCAGGTCCACGGGTGTGGCCTCCCGCCAGGCCGGCTCGTCCAGGACGCCGTCCACGGTGATCCCACCGGAGATCCGGTGGACCGTGATCACATGCCTTCCGGTCGGTCGCTCTTCCGCCAGGGACGGTCCGGCCGCTGCCACGGCCACCACGACCGCCAGCCCCCGCACCACCATCCCGCCTGCTCCGCGCCTCGATCCCATATTTCTGGTCCTCCTGGAAACAGTCTCGAACCGGCCGCCGCGCAGCCCCCTTCCCTCATGTATTACGGAGACCCGGGGATTTTGTTTGGCAGCGGATCCCTCGGACGGCACCTCGGCAGCCCGCAAGGCTCTCCGGGGCCATCGGCTCCCAGGCCGGGCGCAGCCACCGGTACCAGGATCGTCCCGCGGTCCTCCACCTCGAAGAGCGCCCGCACCAGGCCCCGGAGCATGCTCAGGTGTCCCTCCCGCTCGCCCGGGGCACCGAAGGGAAGGGTGGCCCGTGGGGGTGTGGGACGAAGACCGCCCGGGGTGCCACGATCCTCCGGGTGATCTTCAGGTTGACGGAGCGGTTCACGAGGCGCGTGCCCGCACCCGTGTTCGGGAGGGCCCCGACCCGCCTCCAGAATCCCACGAGCTCCACGATTCCCATGCGACCCCCCCCCCCGGCGCGGTCACTGCCACCTCCTGTCGTCCGGGGTCATTCCGGCCCGCTCCACCGAGAAGAAACGGCGGCCCCGGAGGGCCGCCGTGCGACAGGTCGATGGAGAGAGCCTACACGAGGCCCTGGTCGATCATGGAGTCCGCCACCTTGACAAAGCCGGCGATGTTGGCGCCCATCACGTAGTTGCCCGGGTCGCCGTACTCCGCTGCCGTCTCCACGCAGGCCTTGTGGATGCTGACCATGATGCCGTGGAGGCGCTGGTCCACCTCCTCGCGGGTCCAGGAAAGCCGCAGGCTGTTCTGGGACATCTCGAGACCCGAGACCGCCACGCCGCCGGCGTTGGCCGCCTTGCCGGGGCCGAAGAGCACCTTCTTCTCGATGAAGAGCTCCACCGCCTCGGGGGTGGAGGGCATGTTGGCGCCCTCGGAGATGCAGTAGCACCCGTTGTCCAGGAGGGTCCTGGCGTCGTTGCCGTCCAGCTCGTTCTGCGTGGCGCAGGGCAGCGCGATCTCGCAGGGAACGTTCCAGACGCCACGGCCGTCGTGGTACTCCACGCCGGGGAACTTCTCGGCGAGCTCGCGGATGCGGCCACGGCGCACGTTCTTGAGGTCCATGAGCTCGTGCCACATCTCCTCGGTGAGCCCTCCGTCGATGACAACGTAGCCGGAAGAGTCGGAGAGCGTCACCACCTTGGCGCCGTACTCCATGCACTTCTCCGCGGCGTACTGGGCCACGTTGCCCGAGCCGGAGATGGCCACGCGCTTGCCCTCGAAGGTCTCGTTGCGGGTGGACAGCATCTCCTTGGCGAAGTACACGGCACCGTAGCCGGTGGCCTCGGGCCGGATCAGGCTGCCGCCCCAGTTGAGGCCCTTGCCGGTCAGGACGCCCTCGAAGGTGTCCTTGATGCGCTTGTACTGGCCGAAGAGGAAGCCGATCTCCCGGCCGCCCACACCGATGTCACCGGCGGGAACGTCGGTGTTGCCGCCGATGTGGCGGAACAGCTCGGTCATGAAGCTCTGGCAGAACCGCATGACCTCGGTGTCCGACTTGCCCTTGGGGTCGAAGTCGGAGCCACCCTTGCCACCGCCCATGGGCAGCGTGGTCAGCGAGTTCTTGAACACCTGCTCGAAGCCCAGGAACTTGAGGATGCCGAGGTTCACCGTGGGGTGGAACCTGAGACCACCCTTGTAGGGGCCGATGGCGGAGTTGAACTCCACGCGGAAGCCCTTGTTCACATGGATCTCACCACGGTCGTCCATCCAGGGCACGCGGAACAGGATCACGCGCTCGGGCTCGGTGATCCGCTCGAGGATCTTGTGCTCGAGGTACTTGGGGTGGCGCTCCAGGACCGGGACCAGCGACTCGACAACCTCGTGGACCGCCTGGTGGAACTCGGGCTCCCCGGGGTTCTTGGCCACCAGCTGCTCCATGAACTTGTCTACGAAAACCTTGCCCACTACGCTCATGTCTGATTCCTCCGGAATGATTCAAAGGGTTCCTTCCAGTGGGGGGGTACCGGTGCCGCCTCGGCGAACCGCAGGGATACCCCGGACCTGCGGGAGGCCGTGACTCGGTCGCTCCTTTCACGACACGTCGGAATTGAAACGCTGGATGAGATCTGGTGGTCCACTCCCCGTCCCGCCGGGCGACTGGAGGGGTGCGGAGAAAAGCTCACCGCGCCACCCCCGGCAGAAGGAGACGCACCCCGATGGACCTCGGAACACTCGCATGAAGAGGGAGATACGAGAGAGATGGTACCTGCCACCGGCCCGGAAGAGCGCCCTGCCTGGAACGCGGCTTGTGAAACCCCGCACAACACATCGCCGGGCATCATAGCAGGGAATCCAGAAAGTGGAAGTCCCCCGTCTTCATCCCCCACCCGCCCGGTGAGGGAGTGAGGAGGTCAGGACGTGAGCGCGTCCCCCACCCACCCGGGAAAACGAACCACGGATTACACGGATTTATTGGATCAAGAAGAAGATGGAAAAATCCCGACATACGTTCGATTCCACGCCAGACCGATGGACATGACCTCCAGAGAGTCTTGCAAGCGGCTCACGTTTCACGACCGAGGGGTCCCTCACCCCTTCAGCTGCTCCCGGACCTCGGCCAGGCGCGCCTCCAGCGCCTCCAGGTCCTCCGCAGCCTCGGCCCAGCGATCCTCCAGCTCCTCCAGGCCGTCGCGGGCGGCCTCGAGCTCGGCCTTCACCCCCGCCAGCCGCTCCGGGTCCGACCAGACCAGGCGGTCGGCCATGGCCTCCTGGGACTCCGCGATCACCCCGTGGCGCCGCTCCACCTCGGCCTCCAGCGACTCCACCTCCGCGCGGAGCCGCTCCACGTCCCGCCGCAGCCGGCGCTCCTCCTCGGCGAGGGGGCTCCTCCGCCCCGTCCCCGCCGGCTGCCGCTCCTTCCGGACGGAACGTGCCGGCGCCATGCCGAAGGCCGCCAGGGCCTCGGACACGGAGCCCACCTCCTCCACCCTCCCGTCCCGCACCAGCACGAAGCGGTTGGCCACCCGCTCCAGGAGGCGCCGGTCGTGGCTGACCAGCAGGAGGGCGCCGGGGTAGGCGCCCAGCGCCGTCTCCAGCGACTCGCAGGTGGGCAGGTCCAGGTGGTTGGTGGGCTCGTCCAGGAACAGCAGGTTGGGCGCCAGCGCCAGGATCCGGGCCAGGGTGAGCCGGCCCCGCTCCCCCCCCGAGAGGACCGCCACCGGCCGGTCGGCGGCCTCGCCGGAGAACCCGAAGCGCGCGGCCCAGGAGCGCGCCTGGGTGGGGCTCCACGAGGGGTGGGCCTGCCACAGGACGTCCAGCACCGTGCCCTCGCCGGGGAGGTCCTGGAGCTCCTGGTCGTACCACCCGTGGAGCACGCCGTGCCCCAGGGTGACCCGCCCCGCAAGCGGCGGCATCCGGCCGGCCAGCACGCGGAACAGCGTGGTCTTCCCCGCGCCGTTGGGCCCCAGCAGCGCCACCCGCTCGCCCCGCCGCACCACCAGGTCCACCCCCTCCACCACCGGGACACCGCCGTAGCCCGCGGCCACGCCCTCGGCGGCCACCACCACGTCCCCGGAGCGGGGCACGTCGCCCCAGACGAAGTCCGGCACGGCCTCGTCGCCCGCCGGCCGCTCGATGCGCTCCAGCCGTTCCAGCTCCTTGCGCCGGGCCTGGGCCTGCTTCGTCTTCTGGCCCGCGATGTTCTTCCGGATGAAGTCCTCGGTCTTGCGGATCTGCTCCTGCTGGCGCTCCCACGCCCGCCGGGTGCTCTCCAGGGCCTCGTCACGGGCGCGACGGTAGGCCTCGTAGCCCGCCGGCCAGCGCCTCAGCCGCCCGCCCTCCACCTCCACCACGGCCGAGGCCACCCGGTCGATGAGGGCCCGGTCGTGGGTGGCCACAAGGAACGCGCCCCGCCGCTTCGCCAGGAGCCCCGCCAGTGCCTCCGAGCCCAGCAGGTCCAGGTGGTTGGTGGGCTCGTCCAGGAGCAGGAGGTCGGCGGGTTCCAGGAGGGCTCGCACCAGGGCGAGCCGCGTCCGTTGCCCCCCCGAGAGGGCCTCCACAGGCCGCCCCGCGAGGTCGTCCCCGAGGCCGAAGGAGGCCAGGGCCGTGAGGGCCTCGGCCTCGGCCCGGTAGGGATCGTGCGCCTCCAGCTCCTCCTGCAGCGCCGCCAGGCGCTCCAGGAGCTCCGGATCGCCGGGCCGCCCGGTCAGCTCCTCCGTCACGAGCTCCAGCTCCTCCTCGAGCCGGGTCACGGCCGCGAAGGCCCCCATGGCGTACTGGAGCACGGTGGTCCCCGGGGGCGCCTCGAAGTGCTGCTTCAGTGCGACGACGGTCAGCCCGCGGACCCTCGTGACCCGCCCGCCGTCCGGCTCCACCTCGCCCAGGATCAGCCGGAGGAACGTGGTCTTGCCGGCACCGTTCCGGCCCACGAGCACCAGGTGCTCCCCGGGGTTGTGCTGGAAGTCGGCCCCGTCGAGGATGGTCTCCCCGCCGAGCCGGACGCTCGCCCCCTCGACCCTGTAGAGCACCGCCCCGTTCCCTCAGCCGCCGGCGGATTCCACGGTGCCGAGGACGAGGCGGCCCTGCGCTGGAGCCTCGTCCCCCAGGACGAAGGCCTCGCGAACCCGTTCCACCAGGGGGGGCACGTCCACCTCCCTGCGGCCCAGCAGCAGCGTGGCCAGGGGCTGGCCCTCCGCCACCTCGTCGCCGATCCGTCCGTGCACCAGCAGGCCGGCCGCGTGGTCCAGCCGGTCGTCCCGGCGCCTCCTGCCCGCCCCCAGGTCCACCGCGACCCAGCCCAGCGCCTCCCCGTCCACCGCCGAGACCACGCCGCCCCGGGGTGCCGTGACGGCCACGGTCCGGGCCGGGGACTCCAGCAGCGCCGGGTCGGGATCCCCTCCGTGGGCCCGGACGAAGCGGTCCCACGCCTCCCGGGCCGACCCGTCCGCGAGCGCCCGCTCCAGGCTGGCGGCGGCCTCGTCACGGTCGTGGTCCCGGAGCACCAGGGCCTCCGTGGCCAGCGCCAGCGTGACCTCCCGGAGCCTGGCGTCCCCGCCGCCCTCCAGCACCGCCAGGGCCTCGCGTACCTCGCAGGCGTTGCCGAGGGCCGGGCCCAGCGGCTCGTTCATGTCGGTGATCAGGGCCTCGCAGGCCATGCCGGCATCCCGTGCCACGTCCCGCAGGGCCGCCGCGAGCTCCACGGCCTCGGGGACGGTCTTGCGGAAGGCCCCGCTTCCCCACTTCACGTCCAGCACCAGCGTCCCGGCACCCAGGGCCAGTTTCTTGGACATGATGGAGCCCACGATGAGCGGCAGCGAGGGCACGGTGGCCGTCACGTCCCGGAGGGCGTAGAGGGTCCGGTCCGCCGGGGCGATGGCGTCACTCTGGGCCACCACCGCGGCACCGCAGCGGTCCAGGAGCCCGAGCATCCCGTCCCGGTCCCAGCCGGTCCGGAACCCGGGGATCGACTCGAGCTTGTCGATGGTGCCCTGGGAGTGGCCCAGGCCCCGGCCCGCCATCATGGCCACGGGAACCCCCACCGAGGCCAGCAGGGGGGCGAACACCAGCGAGACCGTATCGCCCACACCCCCGGTGGAGTGCTTGTCCACGGCGTCGGGCCGGAGGGAGGCCAGCTCCCAGATCTCGCCAGAGCGCAGCATCTCCCGCGTGAGGCACCGGGTCTCGCCCGCGTCCATGCCGCGGATGCAGATGGCCATCAGCAGCGCGGCCAGCTGCTCGGGAGGGAGCGTCCCCCTGCCGGCCCCCTCGACGAACCACGCGATCTCGTGGTCCTCGAGGCGAAGACCGTCGCGCTTGCGCGCGATCACCTCCACGAAGCTCACGGCTCAGCCCAGCTCGGCCAGCTTCTGCTGCGCCTGCCGCAGGTAGGGCGACTGGGGGAACTCCTCCACGAGCTTCTGGAGGTACTCCCTGGCCTGCTCCACGTCGTGCTCGGCCTCGTAGGCCGCGGCCAGCTCGAAGAGCGCCACGTCCGGGGGAAGGCGGTCGTCCGTGCCCATGGCCATGGCCTGGAGCTCCTTCACCACCTCCGACGCCTGGCCCGAGGCCACGCGGAGACGGATCAGGTCCAGGGTCGCGGCCACCCCAATGGCGTCCCCGCGATGACGGGCCGCCACCTTCTCGAGCACCGACTTCGCCTCATCCACCCTGCCGTCCATGAAGTCCATCCTGGCGAGGTAGACCCTGGCCACGTCGGCCTGCTTGGTGCTCCCGTACTTCGAGAGCACCTCCTCGAACTGGCTCCGGGCCGCCGCCACGTCCCCGCCGGCGGCCTGGGCCTCCTGGTAGGCCACCACGGCCTGGTGCAGGGCGTAGGCCGCGGCGTCCTCCTTGCCCCCGCGCCAGGTGGAGATCCCCCACCACAGCAGCGCGATGGCACAGACGGCCCCGAGCCCGGCGGCCAGCGGCTTCCAGTTGTCGATGATCCAGTTCACGAACTCGTCCACCACCGACACGAACTCGTCCTGCCTGAGCTTCTTTCGTGTCAAACGTCGCATGCATTCCTCCCGGAGGGGACGCGCCCCTCGCCGTCATCGCCCCACTATCTCTTCTTGATCTTCAGCTCGGACCTGCCGCTCTTGAGGAACTTCTCCACCTTCTTCACCGCCTTCGCCAGGCGTTTCCGGAGCTTCTCCAGCTCCTTGTAGTGGGTCATCCCCCCCACGTCCAGGACGATGAGCTGATCCCCGACCTGGAAGAGTGCGCCCACCGAGAGGTGCCCCTCCTTCATGATCAGCTCCTTGAAGGTCTCCTTGTCCATCTCCGTGAGGTCCACCTGCCGCCCTCCCCGGAGGTCGGCCATGATCCTCGCCGAGGTCACCTCGGTGGCTCCGGTCACGTCGTAGGTGGCACTGCCCACCCTGATGATCTTGCGCCCGTCCTCGCTCTTCTTCCCCGCGGCAACGGGTGCCGCCAGCGCCAGCACGCCGAGCACCACCACCATGAGAACGACTGCACGTCGCATCGAGCTCTCCTTCATGGGTCCATCCCTCTCCGGTCATCGGGGTTCCCCGGGCCCGGCTCCGGGACACCTCCAGAACCGCGCCGCGGAAGTGTACCACCGCCGGGACGGCTCTCCCCGGCCTCCCTGAAGGAACCCTGCCGTGGATGAGACTGAGCCGCGTGCACGATCCTCCGCTGGAAGGCACCCCGTCTCCGGACCTGTGCATGAAGGTGCATGCTGTCCGGTGTTCTCTTCATACTTCCCTCCAGATCCATGAAATCCTCAGATCCCCGGGTGGGTGAGGGCCCGACGCCACGAGAATCGACTCGGATCCAGGAGTCTTGCAGGTGACTCTCCTGAGAAGATTCTCCGGATGATCTTCGACGGCACCGAGACGATCATCGCCAGGTGGCAGAGGATGAAGAAGGAGGTCACAAAGGAGCAGGCCCGGGCGAAGAAGGGCGACTGACCACCGGCGGGATGGCAGGCCCCGGAGGCGGCCCGCGGCCTCAGGTCTCCTCGTCGAAGAGGAGCTCGGCCTTGATCTCGCCCTCCTCCTCCAGGTTCCCCCCGAGGGCCGCCGCGATCACGCCGAGGGTGGCCATGAAGGCGGCGTAGGCCGCCACGGGGAGCCGTCCGGGAGGCACGTGGGCCCATGCCGCGAAGACCTCGCGCGGAAAGAGGGCGGCCACGCCCCAGGACACCAGGAACAGCACCACCCACAGGGACCCCAGGCCCAGCAGGAGCGTTCCGAACAGGACGATGTGGGTGCGGGCGAGCTGCTCCCTCCAGCCATGCTCCCTGCCCACCTGCGCGATGTTCTGTCCCCAGAAGACGGCCAGCGTGGCCAGGAGCACCGACGCCACCGGGCCCGCCATCAGCCAGCGGCGGTCCAGCGCCACCCCCACCTCCCAGGAATCGGCGGCCAGCAGCATGTAGACCAGCGAGACCGCCGCCGCCGCGGTCAGCCTTCCCAGGGCCATCGGCATGCGCCACGGCCTGTAGCCCACGATGTCCCTGACGATACCCCGGGGATCGGTCCAGAAGGCCCGCCAGTAGAACATCACCCTCCCCCACCGCCGTCCCTGCTCCTCCAGACGGGTGTCCGTGCTCTCGGCGAGCTGGCGGCGGGCCCTCTCGAGCTGCCAGACCGGGAAGGGCTCCACGGCCATCTCCTCGGGCTCCTCGAAGGGACGCATGGGCCCGGTCTCCGCGTGCTCCAGTCCGAAGAGGTGTCCCAGCAGGTGCAGGGCGAGCGCCACCATCCGCTCCACGAGCTCCTCCGCGGAGCCCAGCCGGGCCGAGGACAGGACCGCGGTCTCCAGAGCCGACGAGGGGACGCCCACCGTGGCCACGCGCTTCCTGGGGATCAGCTCGTTGGGAACCACCACCAGTGCGTAGTCCCAGTGCCGGTGCAGCTTCTCCTCGGCCCCCAGCTCCAGCAGCGGCAGGGTCTCCAGCGCGCCGCGGGGCGGGTTGAGACGGCGCTCCACCCACGGCATCTCCCACCGGAAGTCGGGGAGCTGTTCCTCCAGCACCCCGAGCAGGCGGTCCCGTGCCGCGGCGTAGGCCGCCAGGAGCGCCGGATCCCGGACATCGGAGCCCAGCACCCACCCGACCGCAAGCCGGGGCCCCCCACCGGCGTCCATGCCATCCCGCTCCTCCGTGCGCCTCGTCTCCACCGGGTGGAGCCTACCACGCCCCCACTGCCCCGCCCCCGCATCCCTGTACAATGAGGCCATGGACTCGCCCCCCGGCCGCGCCACCTTCATGAAGCGACTTGCCGGTGGTGGGATCCTCCTGCTCCTGGCCTTCCTCCTGGACCGCCCCGCCTTCCCGTTCCTCCGGACCGTGACCCTCTACGACCACTGGGGCGAGATGCGCGAGGGGCTCACCACGGCCAAGTTCCTGGCCTCCGGGCTCGGCACGTTCCTGGTGGGCCTCGTGGTGGCGTACCTGGACCCCCGCCGCTGGCGGCGTGCCGGTACCTTCTTCCTCGCCGTGGCCCTCGCCGCGAGCGCGGGCAGCATCCTCAAGGTCACCTTCGGCCGGGAGAGGCCCTCCCGGGAGGGCCAGGTCCGGGGACAGGAGCGCACCGTGTTCCACGGTCCCTCCATGGGTCTCCACCACGCCTCCTGCCAGTCCTTCCCCTCGGGCCACACCCTCTCCGCCTTCGCCTCGGCCACCACGCTCTCGGCGTTCTACTCGCCCGCCGCTCCCGTCTTCTACACCGTGGCCACCGCCACCGCCGTCAACCGGGTTGTCAAGCACCAGCATTTCCTCTCCGACGTGGTGGCCGGCGCCCTGCTCGGCCACCTCCTGGCCCTCTGGATACTCTGGCGGCCGAGGGTGCAGCGGTGGTGGAGGGCGCCCCGCGCGGAAGGTGGGGGCGTGGGGACCTGACGAGGTAAGGACATCCCCCGCCCGCCCGGGGGAGCAGGGGTGCAGGGGTGCAGGGGAGAGGCTCCCACGCGCAACGCCGTCACGGACACAGACACCGCCACGGATACGGTCACGGTCAGGGTCACGGTCAGGAGGTGAAGGAGTAAAGAGGTGAAGAGTGAAGAGGAAGGCCCGGTTGGACTGCCGCACCTCGCAGGCCTGCACAGAATCGCGAACGGACGTCCTGACTTCCTCACGTCCTAACGTCCTCACGCTCTTTCGTTTCACGTTTCACGTTTCACGTTTCACGAACGGGTGG